>JAABUP010000124.1_pt1 | contig 170920 bp, 175 predicted proteins | sample 5559201 | NCBI WGS metagenome assembly JAABUP01 (sample SAMN10711887, study PRJNA513373) | rock metagenome | isolation source: Antarctica rocks | place: Antarctica
CCTCGCCACCGCCGCCAAACACGGCATCACCTTCCTCCACGCCCTGGAATCTCTCGCCCAGGGCCGCGCCTGGCTGCCCGAACCAGCCTGACCACAACTCACTGCCGGGGGCACCTGACCAGTTACCGACTGCGCAGGGGCCGCTCTCAGCGCGCTGGCTGCAGCACCGACTGGGCATTCGGCACGATGAGCCGGCGTATCGCCTGCTCATGGCGCTACCGGGCGTCTCGTCGTTGGCCGTGCGGCTCGCATTCGGCCCGATCTTGCTCGCCCATCGTCTCTGCGGCTACGTCCCGCAGGCCTTCCGGTACCCATTTGCAGGTAATCTTTCCCTGCAGAACCAGGTTGCCGCCCGTCAGACGTTCTATGATTCCGTTGTCGATCAGTACTCGACCGACGTCGGACAGTTCGTCATCCTGGGCGCAGGCTTCGACACGCGCGCCCTACGATTGCCCCGTGACACGAAGGTTCGGGCATTCGAGGTCGATACCTCGAAGACGCTGACCATCAAGCAGAAGACTCTGGTGCACGCCGGCGTGAGCCTGGCTGGGGTGACGTACGTAGCCGCAGACTTCGAGCAGGAGGACTGGCTCAGCCGGCTCGTGGAGGCGGGTTTCGACACCGACAGACCGACCCTCTTCCTGTGGGAGGGCGTGACACCCTATCTTGACCGAGCCACCGTTGAGGACACGCTGCGCACGATCGCCGGCGTCGCTCAGGGCAGTGTCATCGCCTTCGACTATTTCACCACCGAAGTGCTGGATTCGCGGGCGCTGTACCTGCGGATGGTCAGAGCGTCACTTCGGGCGGTCGGCGAACCTCTGACGTTCGGCATCGACAGCCACCCGCCGGCATGCGAACAGCTCGCCGGATTGCTCCAGGTGTGCGGACTCGTCCTCAAGGAGCACCGCACGCTCGGGCAAGAAGCGGGAGGCAAGCGTGCGTGGGGTGGCTACGCAACGGCGGGCTCGAGTCCCGAGGGGGCCGCCGTCAGGCCGGCATGGTGTTGACGGCATGCGGCAGGGTCGCCCAGAGGTACTGAGTGGCGTAGGCGCGGTACGGCCGCCACGGTGCGGCCCGGGCGACGAGATCGCGCTCCGTGGTCGGGAGGCCGAGCGCCTCGGCGGCGACCTTGACCCCGAGATCGGTCGGGAGGAACGCGTCGGTGTCGCCGAGCGCGCGCATGGCCACCGAGTCGACGGTCCACGGGCCGATCCCGGGCAGGGCGGCCAGGCGGGCCCGGGCCCGGGCGAGGTCGTGACCACGCAGGTCGACCTCGCCCGCGGCCAGCGCGTGGACCAGGGTGACGAGCGTCCGCCGCCGGGTCCGCGGCATCGCCAGCTCCTCCGGGTCGATCGCCGTGAGCGCGGGCGGATCGGGGAAGAGGTGGGTCAGCGACCCGGCGCGCAGTGCCTCCGGCAGCGGCGTGCCGTGGGCCCGCACGAGCCGCCCCGCGTGGGTGCGGGCGGCCGCCGTCGACACCTGCTGGCCGAGCACGGCCCGGACCGCGAACTCGTCGGGGTCGGGTGAACCGGGCACGCGACGTCCGGGGGCGGCGGCGACCAGCGGCACGAGCACGGGATCGGCCCGCAGGACGGCGCCGACGGCCACGGGGTCGGCGTCGAGGTCGAGGATCCGGCGGGCGAGACGGTCGGCGGTGTCGGCGTCCTCGGGGTCGGTGAGGTGCAGGTCGACGGTGACCGGGTCCCCGGGGTGCATCGCGATCACGCCCGGACCGCCGGGCAGGCGGAGGGTCCGGCGGTAGGCGCCGTCGCGCCACTCCTCCACCCCTGGGACCGCGGTGGCCGCGAGGTGGCCGAAGAGGTTGTCCGGGCAGAGCGGCGCGGTGAAGCGCAGGCACCGCGTGCTCACCGGGCCATCATGTCCGACGCCCTCCTGTCCCCTGGCACCGCTGTCCGATGCGTCCAAGCCTCCCGCACCCGGCGGGACCTACCGTCGCGGACATGCCACCCCGCCCCGCCGTCGTCGAGATCGTCGTCTCCGACATGGCCGCCTCGCTCGCGTTCTACCGCCGCCTCGGGCTCGACGCACCCACCGGCTCCGACACCGCCCCGCACGTCGAGATGGAGCTGGGGGGCGGACTGCGACTCGCGCTCGACACCGAGGACACGGTCCGCTCCTTCGACCCGTCGTGGACGCCGCCGTCGGGTGGGCACCGGATGGCGCTGGCCTTCGCGTGCGGCTCCCCCGCCGAGGTCGACGCCATGTTCACCGACCTCACCGGCGCCGGTTACGGGAGCCACCTCGGGCCGTGGGACGCCGCCTGGGGCATGCGCTACGCGGTGGTGGTCGACCCCGACGGCGTCGGTGTGGACCTCTTCGCCCCCCTACCGGACGGCCAGTAGTCCCGTCGGCGTCGTCCCGGTGAGCGCGCGGACCTCGCGGGCGAGGTGGGGCTGATCGGCATACCCGGCGTCCGCGGCGACCTCGGCCCACCCGCGGCCCACCCGCGCCAGCGCCAGCGCCCGCTGCAGCCGCAGGATCCGCCCGAGGTGCTGCGGTCCGTAGCCGAACGCGGGCAGGCAGCGCCGGTGCAGTGCACGGACGCCGACGCCGAGCGCCTCGGCGACCCCCTCGACCCGGGAACCGGCCCGAACCGCAGCGAACACCCGCGCCTCGAAAGGGTCGGGCCGCGCCCGGCTCGCCCAGACCGAGAGGCCGCGGGCCGGGTCGGCGGCGACGCGCTCGGTGAGGTCGCGGGCGGCCCGGTCGGTCCACAGCGCGTCGAGGGTGACGCTCGTGTCGCACACCGCGTCCGCCGCGACCCCGAGCACCCGGGGACCGAGGCCATGGGAGAAGCGCAGCCCGACGAGGGCTGCGCCGCCGGCGTGGTGGCGGGCGCGGGTGTCGGGGCCGGCGACACCGAGCCGCACCCCGTCCCAGATCAGGTCGAGGCACCCGTCGGGCAGGATCGTGGTCGCTGCCCCGGCAGCGTTCGGGCGGTTCTCCCACAGCACGACGCCGGGCCCGATCGCCCGCTCGCGGTAGCTCACCTCTCGTCCCTACCCGCAGAGGCGACGACGTCGCGGTAGGACCGCCACGTCGTCGTGGACGTGGTGACGCTGCGCGCCGCGAGCACCGCGTGGACGACGGCGCGCGTGACGCAGTCGGCGCCCGCGGCGAGGATCGCCTGGAACCGGGCGAGGTCAGGAGCCGGGCGCCGGGTCGTGGAGAGCGCGAAGAGGGTGTCCCCGTCGGTCATGCCGTGCACCGGCCGGACCGCCCGGGCCAGCCCGTCGTGGCCGACGCCCGCGAGCTTCGCGCACTGCGGGACGGTCAGGGTGGCGTCGGTGGCGAGCACGCCGATGGTGGTGTTCAGCGTGGGCGGCGCCGCCGCGTCCCGCAGCCGGTCCCGGAGGGCGGAGCGGTCGACCGGGAGGACAGGGAGGCCGAGGGGGCCGGTCTCCCCGGGAAGCAGGAAGCGCGCGCCCCACAGGTCACCGGTGTCCGGGTCGACCGTCGAGCCCGCACCGTTGGCCACGACGAGCGCGGCCACGATCGTCCCGTCGTCGAGCACGGCCGACGCCGACCCCACCCCGCCCTTGAGGCCGCCGGCGAGGCATCCGCACCCCGCGCCCACCACGCCCTGCGCCACCGCGCCCGCGGAGCACGCCGCGAGCGCCTCGGCGCCGAGCCCGGCGTCCGGGCGCGCGGTGAACCGCCCCCCACGCCCGAGGTCGAAGACGACCGCGGCCGGCACGACCGGCACCACCTCGCGCTCGCCTGGCCCCACCCGGAACCCGCGGCCGGCGGCGCCGAGGGCATCGGCGACGCCGGACGCGGCCGCGAGCCCGTAGGCACTTCCCCCGCTGAGCACGACGGCGTGGGCCCGGTCGACGAGGGTGCGGGGGTCGAGGGCATCGGTCTCCCGCGTCCCGGGGCCCCCGCCGCGGACGTCGACGCCGGCCACCGCCCCCTCGGGGTCCGGCAGGACGACGGTCGTGCCGGACAGCGCGCCGTCGCCGGAGAGCTCGGCGTGCCCGACGCGGACGCCGGGGACGTCGACCAGCGTGTTGGTCGGGCCGGGCTCCGTGACAGGCGACACCGCACGAGCGTCCCAGATCGGCCGAGCACCCCGCCGGACGGCACCCGGGACGCCCGGCCACACCACGGGCCGCGGACCCGGGGAGGGTCCGCGGCCCGAGGCCGTGCGGGGAGGAACGGCTACGACGAGCGACCCCGGATGATCACGATGATGGCCACGATCAGCGCCAGGACACCGGCGCCCGCACCGACCGGCCCGAGCCGCTTGAGCACGGCGTCGCGCGAGCTGTCGAGCAGGTCGATCGCCTCGGCCTGCTGACGCGGCTTCGGGGTCGGCCGCGCCTGGCCGGCACCAGCCGAGGGCGACGCCCCCGGAGTGGCGGCAGTGGGCGAGGACGACGACGCCGCCGTTCCGACCGAGGTCGGCATGGCCATCGCCTCCGGGGCGCCCGAACCGACCGCGACCGGCGCCGGCGCCGGCGGAGCGGTGACGGGGGTGGCGTCGGCGGAGATCGGCTCGACGCCCGTGGCGACGGGAGCGGCCGGAGCGCTGGCGCCCTGGGACGACGCGGCAGCCGGGGTCGCCTCCGGCGCCGCGGCGGAGGTCGCCTCCGGCGCCGGCGCGTCCGCGAACTCGTCGGCCAGGCACGACGCGAACTGACCGAGAATCTTGTCGCCGACATCGGACATCACGCCGCGCCCGAACTGTGCCGGCTTGCCCGTGATCTGCATCTCGGTGACGACGGTGACCTTGGTCTTCCCGCCGTCGTCGGTCATCGACAGCGTCGCCTTCGCCGAGGCGGTGCCGTTGCCGCGCGAGTCGCGGCCCTGGGCGTCGACGACGACCTTGTGGTTGGTCGAGTCGCGCTCGACGAACGTGCCCTTGCCCTTGTAGGTCATCGAGATCGGGCCGAGCTTGACCTTGACGGTGCCGGTGAAGTCGTCACCGTCCCGCGAGTCCAGTGTGGCACCGGGGAAGCACGGTGTGACCTTCTCGGGGTCGTTCAGCGCCGCGTACACGGTGTCTATGTCCACCGGGACGGTGAACTCGTTCTCCAGCTTCACGAGCAGTCTCCTTGGCGTGCGAGGGGCGGAACGCACGAGAGCCCGCCCCGCCCGGTCGGTAGGACCGGGCGGAGGCGGGCCCGCGCGCAGAGCATCTGCCGGCGTCAGCCGGCGGCGGCGAGCACCGCCCGACCGGTGAGCACCCGCGCGAGGTGCTGCCGGTAGTCGGTCCCGGCGTCGGCGTCGGCGGTCGGGCTGGTGCCCTCGGCCGCCGCCTGCGCCGCGGAACGCACATTCTCCTCGGTCGCCGCCTGGCCCACCAGGGCCGACTCGACCGACCGGGCGCGCACCGGGGTGCCCGCCATGTTGGTCAGGCCGATGCGGGCGTCGGTGATCGTCCCGCCGTCCACCTTGACCGCGGCCGCGACCGCGACGATCGACCACGCCTGCGCGACGCGGTTGAACTTCTCGTACCGGGTGCCCCAGCCGGTGTACTTCGGGAACCGGATCTCGGTGAGGATCTCCCCCTCGCGCAGGGCGGTGGTGAAGTAGTCCTCGAAGAAGTCGTCCGCCCCCACCGTTCGGGTGGCGGCCCCACCATCGGAGCCGACCCCGGCGATGACGAGCTCCGCCCCGAGCGCGAGCGCCGGGGCGGCGAGGTCGCCGGCCGGGTCGGCGTGGGCCAGGGCCCCGCCGAGCGTTCCGCGGTGACGCACCTGCGGGTCGGCCACCGTCTTCGTCGCCTCGGCGATGAGCGCCACGTGCTGCGCGATCAGGTCGTCACGCGTCACGTCGTAGTGCGTGGTCATGGCGCCGACGACAATCATGTCGCCGTCCTCGCGCACGCCCCGCAGCTCCGGGATCCCGCCGAGGTCGATGACCAGCGACGGGTCGCCCATGCGCAGCCGCAGCACCGGCAGCAGGCTCTGCCCGCCGGCGAGGAGCTTCGTGTCGTCGCCGCCGTCCCGCAGGGCGGTGACGGCCTCCTCGACGGAGGTGGGCCGGACGTAGTCGAACGGAGCCGGGATCACAGGTTGCCTCCCTCGGGCATGGTGCGGGCGGTGGAGCCGAGACCGGCGCCCGGCGAGGCCACGTTCGCCTCGTCGCCCCGGCCGGCGGTGCCCCTGGCCTCGTTGATCGCCGTCCACACCCGGTACGGAGTGGTCGGCATGTCGATGTCGGCGACGCCCAGGTGCCGGATCGCGTCGAGCACCGCGTTGAGCACCGCGGGGGTCGAGGCGATCGTCCCCGCCTCGCCGACGCCCTTGACCCCGAGCGGGTTGGTGGTCGACGGCGTCGACGTGTTCGCCGTGTCGAAGTCGATCAGGTCGGCCGCCGAGGGCAGCGTGTAGTCGACCAGCGTCCCCGACAGCAGCGTCCCGGCGTCGTCGTAGGCGGCCTCCTCGAAGAGGGCCTGGGCGATGCCCTGGGCGAGACCGCCGTGCACCTGCCCCTCGACGATGAGCGGATTGACGATGGTGCCGACGTCGTCGACGCAGACGTACTTGTACAGCTGCACGAAGCCGGTCTCGGTGTCGACCTCGACCGCGCACAGGTGCGTGCCGTGCGGGAAGGAGAAGTTCTCCGGGTCGAACGTGGCGTGCGCGTCGATGTCCGGCTCGACGCCGTCGGGCATGTCGTGCGCGGCGAACACCGCGAGCGCCACGTCGGCGATGCCGACGCTGGAGTCGGTGCCCCGGACGGCGAACTTGCCGCCCGAGAACTCCAGGTCGTCCTCGGACGCCTCGAGCATGTGCGCGGCGATCGGCTTGGCCTTCTCGACGACCTTCTCGGCCGCCTTGACGACGGCGATGCCGCCGACGGCCAGCGAGCGCGAGCCGTAGGTGTCGAGGCCGCGGTAGGACGACTGGGTGTCGCCGTGCAGGATCTCGATGTCGTCGAACCCGATGCCGAGCTGGTCGGCGACGATCTGGCTGAACGCCGTCTCGTGCCCCTGGCCGTGGCCGCTGACACCGACGACGACCTCGACCTTACCCGTGGGGAGCATGCGGATGGCCGCGGTCTCCCAGCCGCCTGCGCCGTAGTCCAGCGAACCGAGCACGCGGGACGGGGCGAGCCCGCACATCTCGGTGAAGGTCGAGATGCCGATCCCGAGCTGCTTGACGTCGCCGCGCTCGCGACGCTCACGCTGCTCGCGGCGCAGGCCGTCGTAGTCGAACATCGACAGGGCCTGCTCGGTGGCGGCCTCGTAGTTGCCCGTGTCGTAGGTCAGCGTGCTGACCGTGGTGAACGGGAACTCCTCGTGGGTGATCCAGTTCTTCTTCCGGAACTCCATCGGCTCCATGCCGAGCTCCAGCGCGACCTCGTCCATCATCCGCTCGATGCCGAACGTGGCCTCCGGACGCCCGGCGCCGCGGTACGCGTCGGTGAGCGTCTTGGTCGTGAACACGTTGGTGCAGTCGAACCGATAGGCCGGGATCTTGTAGATCCCGTTGAACATGAACGCACCGAGGATCGGCACGCCGGGGCCCACGAGGCCGAGATAGGCGCCCATGTCGGCCAGGAGCTTGACGTCCAGGCCGGTGACGACGCCGTCCTTGGTGGCCGAGACGGTGATGTCCTGGATCTGGTCACGGCCGTGGTGGGCGGTGAGCAGGGACTCCGAGCGGGTCTCGGTCCACTTCACCGGCTTGCCCAGCTTCTGGGCCAGCAGCAGCGTCATGACCTCCTCGGGGGCCACGGCGATCTTGCCGCCGAAGCCGCCGCCCACGTCGGGGGCGATCACGCGGAGCTTGTGCTCGGGGAGGCCCAGGGTCAGCGCCAGCATCGTCTTGAGGATGTGCGGCACCTGCGTGGCCGACCACATGACCAGCTGCTCGCCGGACGGGTCGACCACGACCGAGCGCGGCTCCATGAAGACCGGCACGAGGCGCTGCTGGCGGAACCGACGCCGGACCACGACCTGGTCGTCGTCCGACTCGGCCTTCGCGATGGCCTCGGTGGCGTTGCCGCCGGAGCCGGCCTCGCCCGAGTCGAAGACCCACTGGGCGTTCGAGTTCGTGCCGAGCTCGGGGTGCACGAGAGTGGCCCCGTCCTTCAGGGCCTCCTCCATGTCGAGGACCGGCTCGAGCTGGTCGTACTCGACCTCGACCTTCTCGGCCGCGTCCTTGGCGATGGCCATGCTGCGCGCGACGACGACGGCGACGCCCTCGCCCGCGAAGTTCACACGGCTGCCGGCCAGGGCCGGGCGCTGTGGGGAGCGCATGTCCTTGGTGATCGGCCACGCGCAGGGCAGCGACACGGCGTCGGCCCCGATGTCGGCCGCGGTGTACACGGCGACGACGCCCGGCACCTGCTTGGCCGCCGAGGTGTCGATGCTCGTGATCGTCGCGTGGGCGAACGGGCTGCGCACCACGGCGGCGTGCAGCATGCCGGTGATGGCCTGGTTGTCGGTCCAGCGCGTACGCCCCGTGATGAGGCGGCGGTCCTCCTTGCGGCGGCGGTCGCGGCCGATCTCCTTCTCCGGCGCGGCGGCGTTCTCCGTGGTGGTCATCTCAGGCACCCCCTCCCGCGACGGCCTGCGGGGCGGCCGAGGAGGAAGCACCGGGCTTCATCTTCGACGCCGCGTCCTGGACCGCACGCACGATGTTCTGGTAGCCGGTGCAGCGACAGAGGTTGCCCTCGATGCCCTCGCGCACCTCGTGGTCGCTGGGGTCGGGGTTCTCCCCCAGCAGGTCGATCGACTGCATGATCATCCCGGGGGTGCAGTATCCGCACTGCAGGGCGTGGTTGTCGTGGAACGCCTGCTGCATCGGATGGAGCTGACCGTCGCGCTCGAGGCCCTCGATGGTCAGCACCTCACTGCCGTTGGCCTGCACAGCGAGGACGGAGCAGGACTTCACGCTCATGCCGTCCAGATGGACGGTGCACGCTCCGCAGTTGCTGGTGTCGCAGCCGATCACCGTGCCCGTCTTGCCGAGTCGTTCTCTCAGGTACTGCACGAGCAGCATGCGGGGCTCGACGTCGTCCTCGTAGACGAGGCCGTCGACGGTGGTCCGGATGCGTGCCATGGACCTCACTCCTCAACCGACCGGGCGCTCTCCGGCCGAGTACGTGTGGTGGTGACCGACGCTGCGCAGCCCGCATGAGCTCGGCGGCGAGGGCGGTACCGCTGCGCGTTCGCGTGGCGGCGACCACATCACACCCGTTGACCGAGACCGGCGCAACATCATCCCGGGCCGCGCGGGTGCTCTTCCGGGGGCCAGCTCGGCCCTTTCCCCGCAGACGCGGCGTCCGCGGGCTCGTGCACCTGCATTCGCGGGCTCCGGACCGTCCAACGGGTCGGTGGGGCGGCCGATTTCGCCGGTACGGGCAGCGGCCGCCCTCTCCGATCGGACGGGTTCAGGACGTGGCGCGCTCCCGCGCCCACTCGTGGTACCAGCCGGGCAGCTCCGGGGCGTCGAGCAGCCGCGCGGCCCGCTCGCGCGTGCGGTGGTAGACGGTGAACACCTCGGTCACGGTGACGCCGTGCTCGGGCCGGTCCCGGACCTGGACCGCGTCCCCCGCGCGCAGCTCGCCCGGCGTCACCACGCGCAGGTAGACGCCCGGCCGCTCGGCGGCGACGAAGCGCCGCGGCAAGGTCGGGTCGCCGGTGCGCAGACCGAGCTTGAAGCAGGGGTTCCGGGGCTGGACCACCTCGAGCTCGGCGCTGCCCACGCGCCAGCGCTCCCCGACCACCGCGTCGCGCAGGTCGGTGCCGTCGACGGTGAGGTTCTGCCCGAAGGACTGCGGGTCGAGCTCGTGGCCCAGCTCCTCGGCCCACCACGCGAGGTCGGACGTCCCGTAGGCGTACACGGCCTTGTGCGGGCCGCCGTGGTGCTCGCGGTCGGCCTGCTCGTCGCCCGCCAGGTGGTCCTCGGCCACGGCCACCAGGCCGTCGACCGGGTCCTTCCAGCTGGCCGTCGACGTCTCCCGACCCTCCCCCGGACCGGGCACGGTGCGGGGGCGTCCGACCGCGACGGCCGTCAGACGTGCGGTCATCGGTCCGGTCCTTTCCCGCTGAGATCGGGGAGCAGGGGCGCGAACGTGCGCGCCCGCCAGGCACCCCACCACAGCCCCGCGCCGTACGCGAGGTCGTCGGCCCGGTGCGCCGCGACGTGCGCGAGGGCGTCGACCGGCCCGGCCCCCGGCGGGCGGAAGCGGACCCAGTCGGCGAGGCCCTCGACCACCGTGGCCATGGCGAGCGCGCGCCGGACCCGGCGGGACAGGACCGCCCCGACGGCCGCGGCGGGCCACCAGTGCCGGGTGAGGGCGCCCGCGGCCTGCCACACGGCGCCGCCCAGTCCCCACGACGCGAGGGCCGACGCGAGCAGGACAGGGCGCCGGGTGCGACCCAGCCCGCGGGCGAGCCGGGCGGTGGCCACGACGGTGACGCCCGCGGCCGCGGCGAGCGACCAGCGGCGCTGCACGAGGACGAGGGTCGTGACGGCCGCGGTCCACGGCGCGAGGGCGACGGGCGGGACGCGGCGCGGATGGAGCTGTGCGAGCGGGGCGGCCCCGGTGCCGTAGTAGGACTTGCGCGCGAGCCAGGCGCCGACAGCGTCGCGGTGCTCGTGGGCGACGCGGGCCGCGGGCTCGTAGCGCAGCCGCCAGCCCGCCGCGGCGACCCGCCAGACGAGATCGACGTCTTCCGCGACGGGCATGTCCTCGCGGAAACCGTCGCCGAAGGCCTCCCGCCGGATCACCAGCGCGGCGCTGGGGACGTAGGCGACGCGGCTGCGTGCGGTCACCGGCGCCGGCCGGGCGCCGAGGTCGAGCGAGGAGCGCCGCCGCTCGTAGCGCGCGACCGCGCCCGCCCCGTGCCCCCACGCGACGATGCGGGGGGCCGCGGCACCGACCGCACCGTCGGCGAGGTGGCCGAGCAGCGGGGCGAGCCAGTCGGGCGCCGGGACGACGTCGGAGTCGAGGAAGGCGAGGACGTCGCCGGTGGCCGTCCGCGCCCCGGTGTTGCGGGCGGCGGCTGGGCCGCGGGAGGCGGCGTGCCGCACGACCCGGGCACCGTGGCGCGCGGCCACGCTCTCCGTCTCACTGGGCCGTCGTGAGCCGTCGTCGACCACGACGACCTGCCCGAGCCCCGGAGCGGTCGCGGCCAGCGCCGCGAGGAGCCGGTCGAGCTCCTCGGCGCGGTCGCGGACCGGGACGACCACGGACACCGCGGCCGGGTCCGGGGCGTCCCGGCGCGCCCCGGGGGCGGCGGGGTCGGGGTGGGTGACGCCGGCGTCGGAGAGCGACCGGGCGAGCGCAGCGCTGGTGGCGTCGGACACCACGAGGCGTTCCGGGTCGGCGAGCCGGGCCCGCGCCGCCGCGGACAGGTGCAGCACCCGGGGCGGCGAGCCCCCGACCAGCGTCGCTCCACCGTCGACGCGCAGCACGCGGGGATCGTGGCGCACCACCCAGCCGTCGGGCAGGCGGGGAGCGGGTCGGCTCATCTGCGGCCCGGCGGCCGGCGCAGCATCTCGAGCACGGCGTCGTCGGTGAGCTGCGCGAAGTCCTCGTAGTGGTCGGCCACCGCTCGGAAGTCCTCCAGGACCGCCACCGCGACGATCTCCCCGCCCCACTCCCGGTCGAGGCGCCGGATCGTCGTCGCGGCCACGACGGGCGCGGCCAGCACCAACCGGTTCGGCCCCGCCGTCGCGAGCGCGATCAGGGCCGCGTGCGCGGTGACGCCGGTGGCGACGCCGTCGTCGCAGAGCACCACGTCCCGCCCGGCCGGGTCGCGCCGACCCGCCCCGAGGGCGATGTGCCGCCGCCGGGCCTCCTCGCGGGCGGCCGTGACCTGCTCGTCGAGGTCCGGCGGCGTGAGCCCCTGGTTCTCGAGCGCCCGCGCGAACCACACCGGCTCGCCGTCGGTCGCGACGGCGCCGAGCCCGGCCTCCGGCCGTCCGGGCAGCCCGATCTTCCGGGCCACGGCGACGTCGACCTCGGCGTCGGCGAGCTGCGCGGCGGCGGCCACGGCGAGCGGAACGCCCCCCCGCGCGAGCCCCACCAGCAGCGGGCGGCGCAGCCCGAGAGCGGCGAGGGGGGCAACGAGGGCGCGGCCGGCGGCGGCGCGGTCCACGAAACGGGTCACCGGAGGCGTCCGTGCTCGTCGACGTCCCAGCGCGGGATCGCCGATCGCAGCATCCCGACCATCACCGCCACCGTCTCGGCCCCTTCCCCCGCCGAGGCACCCGCCGGATCACCGAGTACGCCGTTGGGACTCACCGACGCCACCGAGCCCGCGCGGATCGCCGGCATCAGCTCGGCGAGCCGGGCGGTGTTGCCGGCCTCGGCGAGGTCCTCACGGACCGCGTCCGGTGCCAGCGCGAGCATCACCGACGTCTCGTGCCGCCCGGCGTGCGCGTCGGCCCCCGACGTCCCGCAGGAGAACCACGCTGCGTCGCGCCCCTCGGCGCGCAACAGGGTCACCGCGGTGACCAGCGCCGGGAGGTTGCCGCCGTGGCCGTTCACGAAAAGCATGCGCCTCGCCCACCGCTGCGCCGAGCGACCCGTCTCGACGAGCACCGCCGCGAGGGTCTCGGTGCCGATCGAGATCGTCCCCGCGAACCCCTCGTGCTCCCCGGACGCGCCGAAGGCGATCGGCGGCGTGACCGGGTGCCCGGTGCGCGCCGCCACCGTCGTCGCCACCGTCGTGTCCGTGCCCAACGGGAGGTGGGGGCCGTGCTGCTCGAGCGCGCCGACGGGGACGAGCACCAGGGGCGTTCCGGCACACTCCGCACCCCGGGACGAGGCGATCTGCACACCCTCCACTCTCACAGAGCGGCGTCGAGGACGGCATCGCACCCTCGTAGGCGGCCGTGAGGCCTCCGCGACACGGTCGCGAAGGCCCAGGGTGTGGCCGCCCCGGGAGCTCAGCTGACCCGGACCCCAGCGGGAAGCCGCGGCGCCTCGCCTGCCGTCGGGTCGGAGTCGCAGGCCCGGTCGGGCCGATCCTGGCCGGGTCGGCGCACCGAGAGCGTCAGCGGCACCGGGCCGTCCTTCTTCTTGCCCCGATGACTGTGATCCAGCGACGGCTTGGGGATCACGGTGGTCGTCTCCAGCGCCGCCAGTGCCCGCTCCCCGTTCCCGAGCACGCACTCCGGGTCGGGTCCGTCGAGCGGCAGGCCGGTGAAGAACTTGGCCGCCATGCAGCCGCCCTGGCAGGCGTCGTAGTGGCCGCAGGAGGTACACGCCCCGCCGGACTGCGGCCCACGCAGCTCGGTGAACAGCTCCGAGTGCTGCCAGACCTCCTTGAACCCGCCCTCGGAGCGGACGTTCCCGGCGAGGAACTGCTCGTGGATGGCGAAGGGGCAGGCATAGACGTCGCCGACCGGATCGATGAGGCACACCACACGCCCGGCGCCGCACAGGTTGAGGCCCGGGAGCTCCTCGCCGAAGGCCGAGAGGTGGAAGAACGAGTCGCCGGTGAGGACGTCCTCACCCCGGGCCACCAGCCAGTCGTAGAGCTGGCGTTGCTGGGCGTGGGTCGGGTGCAGCTCGTCCCACGAGTCGGCGCCTCGACCCGAGGGGCGGAACCGCGTGATGCGCAGCTGGGCCCCGTAGCGGTCGGCGATGGCCTTGAAGTCGTCGAGCTGGTCGACGTTGTGCCGCGTGATGACGACGCTGATCTTGAACTGGCCGAAGCCGGCCTCGGACAGGTTCTCCATCGCGCGGATCGCGGTGTCGTAGGACCCCGGGCCGCGGACGTGGTCGTTGACCTCGGCCGTCGCGCCGTCGAGGGAGATCTGGACGTCGACGTAGTCGGTCCGCGCGAGCGCAGCGGCGCGCGCCATGTCGAGCTTCACGCCGTTGGTCGAGAACTTCACCCCGACGTCGTGGGCGATCGCGTAGTCGAGCAGCTCCCAGAAGTCGCTGCGCACGGTCGGCTCGCCGCCGCCGATGTTGACGTAGAAGACCTGCATCCGCTGGAGCTCATCGATGACCGCCTTGGCCTCGTCGGTCGAGAGCTCGTTCGGGTCGCGCCGCCCGCTCGAGGACAAGCAGTGCACGCAGGAGAGATTGCAGGCGTAGGTGAGCTCCCAGGTGAGGCAGATGGGGGCGTCCAGGCCTTCGGTGAAGTGCTCGACCAGCTTCATGCGGTGGTGGGCTCCCGCCGCTTGATGGTGCCCGCCGCGGCGAGCCCGGCCAGGGCCGTGAGGTACTGGTCGCGCCGCGCGGCGGGGACCTCCGCGGCGTCGAGCGCGCCGTGCACGTCGGGGTGGTCGGCGAGGCCGGTGACGACCGCGACCAGTGGCTTGGTCTTGAGGAAGGACAGCCGGCGGGTCGTGAAGTCGTAGACCAGGGCGCCGAACGACTCCGGGCGCACCGACACCGAGCCGGAGATCCGGTAGGGCTCGTCGGGCGCGAAGTAGCCGACGCCGGCGGGGGTGGCGCCCCTGTTGACCGTCTGGGGCCCGGCCCCCGCCGCCGTCGTCGTCATCAGTAGACGCCGCACATACCGTCGATCGAGACCTCTTCGACGAGGGTCTCCTCGACCAGCTCGTTCTCCTCCATGCGTCCTCCTCACCTCAGGGTGCTCGAGACGAGGGCGACGCTAAACGGCACTCGGTGCCACCGCCAGACCTCGCGGGGACGGGACCCGCCCCTCCGTTCGGCGGGGGCGGGCGTCGACCTCACTCTCGAGGACCTCGGCAGCGTCACCAGAACTTGATGCCGACGGCCTTGAGTCGGCGCCGGTGAAGTTGTGCTGCCGACTCGATCGCCTCGGGTCCGATGAGGTTCCCCCATGCTTTGGCCGCCGTCTGCCCTTCCGCCAGCAGCTGCTCCAGTTCGTCGTCGACGAGGTCAGCGCTCTGGATGACACGCGATCCGAACCCGATGTGCCAGCGCTCGTCACGGAGGACGAGCTCCATTCCCCGGCGAACACCCGGCAGCCCCACGGACAGGTGCTCGAGTGTGTCGAGCAGCGCATGCTGTCCCGCCAGCAGGACCACGCCCTCGAGCACCATGTGGTACAGCCCGACCGCGGCGGTCAGACTCTCGTGGTCCTCGGCGAGGCGCTGGGCCGTCGCCGGGAGGCGCTCCTCGAACAAGGCGACGAGGTCGGGGCTGACGCGGGCGCGAAGGACGTCCAGCCGATCCCGGGGGGCCGTGCCCGGGACGGCGGCTACCTCGGCCGCGACGCGGTCGAAGAAGCGGGCGTGGCGCGCCTCGTCGCGTGCCTGGGCACGGAAGCATGCCGCCATCGAATCGTCGACGCTCGCAGCGTCCTGGAAGGAACCGAGGTGCCCGGCCACCGACATCTCACCGATGCAGAAGCCTGCGATCAACCCGAGGACCCGGTCGTTCTCGGCGTCCTCGAGCTTCGGCCACGCCTCGATGTCCGCCGTGAGGTCGACGGCGGTCTCGTCCCACTGCAGCGTGTCGGCGAGTGTGACGAAGTGGTTGTACCCGGTGATCATTAATCAGCATCCTCACGTTTCCGGGATCTACTCTCCCGGTTCCAGCTCGCGGAAATCCGCCTTCTCGGCACCGCAGATCGGGCACATCCAGTCGTCAGGGATGTCCTCGAAGGGCGTCCCGGGTTCGATGCCGCTGTCGGGGTCACCTTCCTCGGGATCGTAGATGAAGCCACAGAGCTCGCAGAGCCATCTCTTGGCCTCCGGCCTGGCCAGTGTCAGCTCGACGCTCATACGCTCGCCACCACTCTCGGGAGGAGTCGGGATCGGCGCTTCGGGCGGGCCGCGGCCCAGCTCTTCACCATATCCGCTTCCGATCTGCTCGGCGCTGCCGCGCTCGTTGTCATGGCCGTGGTGCTGCGCTCGAATTCACGCCTCGACGACGGGGTTCAGCCTCGGTGCGGGCGCGGCACCAGCACCGGATCCTCGACCGGATCCTCCTGGTTGGCGGCGGCCACCGCGTCGGCCACGACCCCGTGGTCGGGCGCGAGGTGGCAGACCGGGTCGGTGCGTGACGCGTCGCCGGTGAGCGCGAACGCCTGGCAGCGACAGCCCCCGAAGTCGATCTCCCGGCGCTCGCAGCTGCGGCACGGGTCGGGCATCCAGTCGGTCCCGCGGAACGCGGTGAACATCGTCGAGGAGTCCCAGATCCAGGTCAGGTCGTGCTCGCGGACGTTGGCCGCCGGCAGCGGGAGCTCGTGCGCGGCCAGGCACGGCAGCGCGTTGCCGTTCGGGGTCACGACGAGCTGGCGGGAGCCCCAGCCGCCCATGCACGGCTTCGGGTAGCGGCTGTAGTAGTCCGGGATGATGTAGAGGATGTCCATCTGGCCGGCCAGCCGCTTCTTGGCGGCGCGGACGACCACCTCGGCGTGCTCGAGCTGGGCCCGGCTCGGCAGGAGCGCCGCCCGGTTGCGCAGCGCCCACCCGTAGTACTGGGTGTTGGCCAGCTCGACCCGGTCCGCCCCGAGCTCCTCGGCCGCCTCGACCAGGGCACCGATGCGGTCGATGTTGTGGCGGTGGAGCACGACGTTGAGGGTCAGCGGCCAGCCCAGCTCCTTCACCAGCCGCGCCGCCTCGATCTTGCGGTGGAACGACTCGATCCCGGCGAGCTGGTCGGAGGTGTGCGGCTCGTCGGCCTGGATGCTGACCTGGACGTGGTCGAGGCCGGCCTCGCGCAGCTCCTCCGCGCGCCGTCGGGAGAACCCCATCGCGCTGGTCACCAGGTTGGAGTACATGCCCAGCTCGTGGGCGGTCCGCACGAGGTCGACCACGTCGCGGCGCAGCAGCGGCTCGCCGCCGGAGAGGTGGCACTGCAGCACGCCGAGTTCGGCGGCCTCGGTCATCACGCGTTGCCACTCGGCGGTGTCCAGCTCGTCGCGGTAGGCCGCGAGCTCGATCGGGTTCGAGCAGTACGCGCACGCCAGCGGGCAGCGGTAGGTCAGCTCCGCGAGCAGCCCGAACGGTCTATCCATCAGTGATCTCCACACAGCGTTTCGCGACGAGGCGGGTCAGGAAGCCGGCCACCTCGTCGTCGACGACGCGGTCGTAGCGGGCGTGCAGCTCCTCGACGATCTCGGCGACGGTGTGGTCGCCGTCGCACAGACCGAGGATGTCCGCACCGGTGGGATTGAGGACCACGACCGTCTCCGGCTCGAGCAGCACGTGCTGTCCCCGCGTCCGGTCGAAGGTCATCCGGACATGCCGGGCCAGCTTCGGCCGGCCCGACGACGGCACGGTCAGCACCCCGTCCGTCACGAGGGATACGCCCGCTCGATCGCGTCCATCATGCTCCAGAGCACGTCGTTCTTGAACGACAGCGCCTGCACCGCGGTCGCCTGCTGCTCGGGCGTACGGCAGTGCTCGGTGACCACCTCGAGCGCGTGCTCGGAGTCGCGCGGGGCCTGGAAGAGCCGGTTGCGGAAGTACGCGAGGCCCTCCGAGTCGATCCAGGTGTAGTACTTCTCGAACGCGGCCAGCCGCTCGCCCATGAGGTCCGGGGCGAACAGCTCGGTCAGCGACGAGGCGACCGCTTCGACCCACGGGCGGGTGCGGGCGAAGGTGACGTAGGCGTCGACGGCGAAGCGCACCCCGGGCGCGAGATGGCGGTGGTCGGCGATCTCCTCGCGGGTCAACCCGCACGCCTCGCCCAGCCGCAGCCAGGCCTCGATGCCGCCCTCGGACCCGCCCGACGGCGGTCCAGATCCGCTCCGCTCCGTGTCCTTCGACGGTCCAGCTCCGCTCCGCTCCGTGTCCTTCGACGGTCCAGCTCCGCTCCGCTCCGTGTCCGGAGCCGTGCCGTCGTGGTCGACGATCCGGCGGAGCCAGCGCCGGCGCACAGTCACGTCGGGACAGTTCGCCAGGATCGCGGCGTCCTTGCGCGGGATGCTCTCCTGGTAGTGGTACCGGTTGGCCACCCAGCCGCGGATCTGCTGCGGGCTCAGCTCGCCCTCGTTCATCCGCACGTGGAACGGGTGCGCGCTGTGGTAGCGCTGGGACTGCGCGCGCAGCGCCTCGACGAACATGTCCGTGTCCGTGCCCAGGGGGGTCGTCGTCACCGGACCTGCACCTCGAGACCATCAGTGGCCACTTCGACACCTCGTTCCTCGACGACGCGCCGCTCCGGCGAGTCCTCGATCAGCATGGGGTTGGTGTTGTTGATGTGCACGTAGATCGTGCGCCCGGTGCGCAGCGTGGCGAGCTGGTCGAGGCTGCCGCCCGGGTCGCCCACGGCCAGGTGTCCCATGTCGTGGGCGGTCTTGTCGGCCAGCCCGAGCCGCTTGAGCTCGTCGTCGTGCCAGCACGTGCCGTCGATCAGCAGCACGGCGGCGCCGTCGATCTCCGCGCGCAGCGCGGCGGTGAGTTCCTGCACCCCCGGCAGGTACACGGCGAACCGCCCCGAGCCCTGGTCGGTGAACCGATAGCCCACGACCCGACCCACCTCGTCGTCGGCGGCCCCGAAGCGGGCCTGCTTCGTGGTCGGGACGTCGAAGGCCCGGTAGAACAGCCCGTCGGCGAGGCCGACGTCGGTCCCCGGCTCGACCGGGCGCCAGTCCACCGGGCAGTAGCGCTCGAGCGTCGTGAGGATCGACGTCCCGCTCCGCAGCGTCTCGTGGGTGAGCCCGGTGGCGTGCACCGTGACGCCACGGCCCTCCCGCAGCAGCAGCAGGCCCAGCGTGTGGTCGATCTCGGCATCGGTCAGCAGCACCGCCTGCAGGGGCGTGACCCGGTCGTCGCTCGGGTGCAGTGCCGGTGACGCCTCGATCTGGACCCGGATGTCCGGGGACGCGTTGACCAGGAACCAGCGGTCACCGTCCGGGCTGACCGCGATCGAGGACTGGGTCCGGGGCCGGCACGGCCGTGACCCGTCCCGGACGGCGCGGCAGGTCGGGCACCGACAGTTCCACTGGGGGAATCCTCCCCCGGCGCCGGACCCGAGCACGCGCAGCCACATCCGCACCACCTCCGAGGGATCGCCGACCCGGGCCGCTACTCCAGACACCGCGAAGGGGCGCCGGAACTGGTCCGGCGCCCCTCCGGGGGTCTGCGGTCAGTCGTCCATCTGGGCGACGTACATCGTCACCTCAGGAGCGACCCCGATCTCCTCGAACGCGGGCGCCTCCCACTCGGTACGGGACCAGGTGATGGTGGACTCCACTTGCTCACCTCCCTTCTGCGGTGTTCCGCGGCGTGTGGTGTGCGGTACGGCTAGTCCTCGGGCAGGGCGAAGACGAACAGGGCGTTACCCGCGGTGGCTCCGAGCAACCCGGGGAGGAAACCCTCGATCCAGCCACCCCATCCGGTCGGAACCGCGAGGTACTGCCGACCGTCGACACTGTACGAACTGGGGCTGCTGTGGTGCCCGCTTCCGCACTGGAACTCCCACAGCTTCTCCCCGGTCTCGGCGTCCAGGGCGACGAGCTCACCCGTCGGGGTGCCAGCGAACACCAGCCCGCCCGCCGTGGCCAGCACCGAGGCGCACATCGGGTAATCGTTGCGCCAGCGCCACTTCTCCTCGCCGGTGGTCGGGTCGATGGCGCTCACGTACCCGTAGTAGTCGTCGAGGTCCACGGCGACGCCCGCGCCCCAGTACGGGATGCTCTCCTTGAACTCGCGGCGTCGGCGGGTGGCCGTCGCCCCGACCTCCTGCACCGGCACATAGATCAGCCCCGTCTGCGGGCTGTAGGCCATGTGCGTCCACTCCTTGCCCCCGGCCGGCCCCGGCCAGAAGTGCACCGGCACCCCCTCCTCGTCCGGGTACACCTTGGCGGTGACCTTGCCTTCGCGAGTGATCTCACCCCAGGTGATCCGGTCGACGAAGGGGAACACCCGGACCAGCTCACCGTTGGTCCGGTCGAGGACGAAGAAGTACCCGTTCTTGTCGGCGTGCGCGAGCAGCTTGCGCCCCTCGTGCTCGAACAGGAGGTTCTCCATGGTGGAGTCGTAGTCCCACAGGTCGTGCGGGGTGTACTGGTAGTGCCAGCGGATCTCGCCGCTGTCCACGTCCACCGCGATGACGCTGTCGGTGTAGAGGTTGTCGCCCTCGCGGACGCCGCCGTCGAAGTCGGGCGCCGGGTTGCCCGTCCCCTGGTAGAGGAGGTTCAGCTCCGGGTCGTACGTGGCGGTGACCCAGCAGTTCGCACCGCCGCGTTGCCACGCCTCGCCGTCGTCCGGCCAGGTCTCGGACCCGGGCTCGCCGGGCTTGGGGATCGTGTAGCAGCGCCAGCGGCGCTCCCCGGACTCCGCGTCGAACGCGTCCATGTGGCCGCGTACCCCGAACTCCCCGCCGGAGCTCCCGACGACGACCATGTCCTTCACGAGCAGCGGCGCGACGGTGCCGCTCTCCCCGGCCCGCACGTCACCGTAGGTCTGGTCCCAGACGGCCTCGCCGGTCTCCGCGTCGAGCGCGACGATGTGGGCGTTGAGGGTGACGACGTAGACCTTCCCGTGCCCCACGGCCACGCCGCGGTTCACGTTCCCGCAGCACAGCGAGACGTCGTACGGCGAGGCGTGCTTGTACCGCCAGAGCTCCTTGCCGGTCTTGGCGTCCACGGCCCAGACCCAGCCGTCCCAGCCGGAGAGGTACATGACCCCGTCCACGACGATCGGGGAGGCCTCGAACGAGTAGGTCGAGGCGCCGGACTGCATGCCCACCGCGCCGGCCTGGAAAACCCACGCGGGCGCCAGGCGCTTGACGTTCTGACGGTTGATCTGGTCCAGACCGCTGTACCGCTGACCGTCGTAGGTGCCGTAGTAGGTGAGCCAGTTCTGTGGCTCCGAGCGGGCGTCGAGAATGCGGTCGTAGTTGACGCTCTGGGCTACCGGCGGCGCGCTTCCCTTCACGGCGCTGAGTGTTGTGTGGCGGACGGCCTGACCTGCGTCGACGTAGTCGGTCATCACATGCTCCTTTCTACGGGCGCGGCTGGGAGGGACGGTCGAGCTTGCCTTCGTCCGGCACTTCCCCGCCCACGACGATCGCCCCGGTCAGGCCGCGACCTTCGTCGTTACCGGTCGTGGAGGCGTACCAGTACTGGCCCGGGCCGTCCAGGTTGAGGGTGGCTGTCCCCTTGGAATGGTTCACCAACCAGATGAACAGGTTGTCCCCGTTGCTGGGCAGCACCGCACAGTGGGTGTTCTTGTCGTCGTTGATGAGCGTGAGCTCGAGGTCGCCGCCGTGGGGCAGGACGAGGACCGAGGGCTCCCAGACCAGCTCGTCCTCCGGGATCCGGACCGTGGCACGCAACTTTCCATCGGGCCCCTCCTCGGCATGCCCGATGCTTCCGCTCGCGAGCACCCGACCGATCGACGCGCCGTTCTGCTTGTCCAGACCGAGCTCGCTCAATGTAGCGGCCCGGTCACCTGCGGTGGCCGTCATTGGCCATCACCTCCTCGTCTGAACGTTCACCTCGTACCCATGACCGAGCCTCGGCACGGCCCGCTCACGACCCAGTGATCCCTGCGAGCAGCGCCCACTGGAGACACACACCGGTGCCGATCTCGTCCTGCGCCCGAGGGACCGGCTCCGAGGCGCTTCCTGCGGACCCACCGCATGGCGGCCGACGGCGGGATCAGGCCATCGCCATCGCCATCGCGGTCGGTCAACGCTGCTCCTCACCACGAGTGAAACCCATGTCGAGGACACGCCACGTGATCATTTCTCAGCGGCGTTCGACACCTTTCGCTCGCGGTCCGAGTGTGACCCGGCCCACCACGAAAATCAACAGTGCGGCGACGGTCGGCAGACGTCCCGTGGAGCCTCCGCGACCCCGTCCGGAGAGCACACGGCGACGCTGCGCAGGGGATACCTCGCTGACGAAGATCATCGACGGGAGATCGAAATTCGAGATCGATTCCCTGACCGACGACCATCGGGTGATCATGGTTTGCGAGGCCGACACCGGGCCGGGACGTGATCGCGTCCGGACAGGGAGGGCCGCTGCGGCGGTCCGGCGGGTCCTGGCCAGGGTGCCCATCGGGGGCCCCGCGCACCCCGTTCGGCGCGTCCGGCCGGGCCAGGATGCACGACCCCCGGGGTACCGGTCGTCCGCGGGCAGGGACGCGCCCGCCCGGGCGGAGCATGCTGTGGGGGTGTCCTCGGCACCGACCACCCACCGGGACCTCGATCGCGGTGCGGCGGTGACCCGGCGACTGGAGGACGCCGCGCTGGAGCTGTTCGCCACCCGCGGCTTCGCGGCGACCACCGTCGACGACCTGGCCGCCGCGGGCGGGGTCGGGCGCCGGACGTTCTTCCGCTATTTCCCCACCAAGCTCGACGTCGTCCTCGGGGAGCTCGACTCCCGGCTCGAGGCGCTGGCCCGCGCCCTGGAGACCTGCGGCGAGGACCCGGACGCCCTCGCCTGCGCCCGGCGGGCGTTCCTCGCGGTCAATCGTTACGCCGAGCACGAGGTGCCCTCGTTGCGCCGCCGACTGACCCTGCTCGAGGAGGTGCCGGAGCTGGCCGCCCACGCGGCGCAGCGCTACCGGGCCTGGGAGATGGTGCTGGCCGCCGACGCCGCGCGCCGCTGGCGGATCGAGCCCGGCGCGCTGGCCGCCCAGGTGCTCGCACGGATCGAGGTGGCCGCGATGCAGGGGGTGTTCGCCGTGTGGTTGGCCCGTGCGGACGCCGGTGCCGGCGAGCTGGCGACGCTGGTCGGCGACGCCTTCGACGCCGTCGCGCGCGGCTTCACCCACCCGGCGCCGGGCCCGGGTTACTGAGCAGTCACGCCCGCCCGGGGGAGTGACCTCCCAGGTCCATCACAATCGCAATTACTGTGCAACAGCAGGAGCCCGTCCAACGCCGCATGAAGGGCAGGCGGGTCCCCCATCCGGGCGGAGAGGCCGGGTCCTCTCGTCGTGGTCCGAATCACCACGCGCCCCTATCTGCGTGAGACGCGCACCTCTAGCGTCGCGCCGGATCGTGACCGGGGCCCGCACCGACGCGGCCCTCGGCCCGCGGACGAGAGGAAAGGACCGCCATGCAGGTAGACGAGCTGCTCAAGCCGTTCCCGATCAAGGAGTTCCACCCGTTCCCCCGGGCGCTCCTCGGCCCGGGTTCGCACGAGCTGATCGGCCCCGAGGCCCTGAAGATGGGCTTCAAGAAGACCCTGATCATGACGTCGGGCCTCCGCGGGACCGACATCGTGCACAAGATCAGCGAGTCGATGAAGTGGCACGGCATCGAGACGGTCATCTATGACCAGGTCGAGTCCAACCCCAAGGACTACAACGTCATGGACTCGGTGAAGCTCTACCAGGAGAACGGCTGCGACAGCTTCGTCTCCATCGGTGGCGGCTCGAGCCACGACGCCTGCAAGGGCGCCCGCGTCGCGGTGGCCCACGACGGCCGCAACGTGAACGAGTTCGAGGGCTTCAACAAGTCCGAGAACCCGAAGAACCCGCCGCACATCGCCGTGTCGACCACGGCAGGGACGGGCTCGGAGACCTCGTGGGCCTACGTCATCACCGACACCACGACGGACCCGAACAAGCCCCACAAGTACGTCGCGTTCGACGACGCCTCGGTGACGAGCCTCGCGATCGACGACCCGGTGCTCTACTACGACTGCCCCGTCGACTTCACCGCCCAGTGCGGGTTCGACGTGCTGGCCCACGCCTCGGAGCCCTACGTCTCGCGCCTGAAGTTCGAGCCGTCGCTGGGCAACGCCCTGCACGCCATCGAGCTGACGAACCGGCACCTGCGCGAGGCGGTCTGGAACGGCCAGGACCTCCCCGGCCGCGAGGGCATGATGTACGCGCAGTACATCGCCGCCCAGGCCTTCAACTCCGGCGGGCTCGGGATCATCCACTCGATCTCGCACGCGGTGAGCGCCTTCTACGACACCCACCACGGCCTGAACAACGCCGTCGCGCTCCCCCGCGTGTGGGCGTTCAACATGCCGGTGGTCTACAAGCAGTTCGCCAAGATCGCCGGGGCGATGGGCGTGGACACCACGCACATGACCGACGTCCAGGCCGCCGAGGCCGCACTCGCCGCGTCCATCCGCCTCCTGCGTGACGTGGGCATCCCGGAGAAGTTCACCGACGTCACCCAGGACTCGTACTCGAAGAACCGGCTGGGTCAGGGTCCGACCAAGTTCTACGAGAACGAGAAGACGATCACGGGTAACGACGCGGACGTGGACCGCATCACCAACCACGTGCTCGGGGACGCCTGCACGCCGGGCAACCCCAAGGAGTGCACCTTCACGACGGTGCGTCCCGTGGTCGACCACTGCCTCAACGGTGACCTCGACGACCTGCTGAGCTGACCATCCCGCGGGCGGGGTGCCGGGTGCTGTGTGTCTGCACCCGGCACCCCGTCCGTGCGTCGGGCACCATCGGTACAGGCGGGTCGACCCGTTCCTCCCTCGAAAGGACCACCGCGTGAGCACGACCACCAGCGAGGCGACCCCGCGTCCGTTCGAGAGCGTCGACGAGGTCGTCGCCGCACTGTCCGAGCAGGGCTACATCGCCGATCGCCGGCTGGCCACGACGGTGTTCCTCCTGACCCGCCTCGACAAGCCCCTGCTGCTGGAGGGCCCGGCTGGCGTCGGCAAGACCGAGCTGGCCAAGATGCTCGCGCTCGCGACCGGGCGCCGCTTCCTGCGCCTGCAGTGCTACGAGGGCCAGGACGAGACGAAGGCCCTCTACGAGTGGGACTACGGCAAGCAGCTGCTGTACACCCAGATCCTCCGGGAGAAGATCGGCCAGGTCGTCGAGGACGCCCCGGACATCCCGTCCGCGGTGGCGCGCATCGGCGAGCAGGACTCGGTCTTCTTCTCCGAGCGGTTCCTCGCCCCGCGCCCGCTGCTGGAGGCGATCCGCTCCGAGCAGCCCGTCGTGCTGCTCATCGATGAGGTCGACCGCGCTGACGAGGCCCTCGAGGCCGTGCTGCTCGAGATGCTGGGTGAGTTCCAGGTCTCCGTGCCCGAGGTCGGGACCTTCACGACGAGGACGCCGCCCTACGTGGTCCTCACGAGCAACAACACCCGCGACCTCGCCGCCGCCCTCAAGCGCCGCTGCCTGCACCTGTTCCTCGACTACCCGACGGCCGAGCGCGAGCTGGAGATCGTGCGCACGAAGGAGACGGGCCTGCCCGACGCCGCCGCGCGCGAGCTCGTCGAGGTCGTCCGCGGGCTGCGCGAGCTGGAGCTGCGCAAGGCACCGAGCATCTCGGAGACCATCGACTGGGCGCGCACCCTCGCCGTGCTGGGCATCGACGAGCTGAACTCGCAGATCCTGTCCGACACGGTGTCGGTGGTCGTGAAGTACGACAAGGACGTCACCAAGGCGCTCACCGCGCTGCCCGGGCTCGTCGACCCGAACGCGACGATCGACGACTCGCCCCGGGGCCACGGGCACGGCCACAGCCACGGCGACGGGCACGAGCACGGGCACGGGCACGGGCACGACGGGGACCACGACGCCGCGCCGGCCCGTTCCCGGGCGCCCGTGCCGGTGCCGGCCGCGGACGACGAGGACATGCACGGTCCGGACGGACGCTCGATCCGTGCGGCCAAGGACCAGGCCGGCCGCCACGGCCCCGGCGCCTACGGCACCCCGGGGATCGCCAGCCGCGAGACGGAGCCGGCGTCCCCGGCGCCGAAGAAGGTCAGCTCGGGCCAGGGCAACCGGTCGTTCTCGATGGGTCGACGCCGGGCGCTGTAGCGGCCGGCCCGACGACGAGCCCGGACCCTCGAGGAGCACGGTATGGAAGCCAGCATCCACCGCTTCGTCCGCCTGCTACGGATCCGCCAGATCCGCATCTCGACATCCGAGGTCATCGACGCGATGCGCTGCGCCCGCGAGCCGGGCGTGCTGGCCGACCGCGAGACCCTGCGCGCCGGGCTGCGCGTCTCGCTCGTCAAGGACATGCGCGACGAGGAGTCGTTCGACGAGATCTTCGATGCCTTCTTCTCCCTCGTGCGGATCGGCGGCGAGGACACCGGGCACGGCCACGGCCACGGCCACGGCCACGAGGACCTGGAGGACAACGAGGCCCTGGAGAACTTCACGCTCTCCGAGGAGCCGGCCGAGACCCCGCAGCAGGGCCACGACCACGGCAAGCCCGTGGACATCAAGGAGTTCTTCGACCCCGAGGACCTGGCCGAGCAGTACAACCTCCACCAGGAGGCCAACAAGATCGACCTGGCGGCGATGACCGACGAGATCGTCTTCTCGAAGGACGGGGCCAAGGACGAGACCCAGACCGGCGAGAAGGTCCAGATCGAGACCGACCGTCTCTCCGGGGCCGGCCTGCCCGGGGACATCGCCACCGCGCAGGGCACCAAGGTCGAAGCCGACCTGTCGGTGGCCCAGCAGGACGCCCTGCTCGGCTGGCTCTCGGGGGTCGAGGACGGCGTCGACCAGGCCGGCGACGAGGACGACGCGACGGCGCTGCGCCGCCGTCTCGCCGGTGTCTTCTCCAACCTCCCCGAGGCGCTCAAGCGCCACCTCGAGAAGCTCATGGAGATCGAGAACCGGATCGTCGACGGCGGCGAGGTCGACGCGGACCGCGTCGCCGAGGTCGACCGCGCGGCCGAGCACGAGCGCCAGCAGCTCGAGGACTCCCTCCGCCGACTGGCCAAGACGTTGCACGGGGCCCTCACCCACCGGCGTCGCCAGTCGCCGCGCGGACGCATCGACCCCGGTCGGACGATGCGACGCAACATGCGCTTCGACGGCATCCCGTTCGCGCCGGTGACCGTGCAGCGCACCGAGGACAAGCCACGCCTGGTCATCCTGGCCGACGTCTCGCTCTCGGTGCGGGCCACCGCGCGGTTCACCCTGCACCTGGTCCACGGGCTGCAGGACATGTTCGGGCAGGTGCGCTCGTTCGCGTTCGTGGCCGACCTCGTCGAGGTCACCGACCTGTTCGCCGACCACACCGTCGAGCGCGCGCTGGGGCTGATCTTCGGTGGCGACCAGCTCGACGTCGACGCCAATTCCGACTACGGCACCGCGTTCGGGACCTTCCTCTCCGACCACGCCTCCGCGGTCAACCGCCGCAGCACCGTCATCGTGCTGGGCGACGGCCGGGGCAACGGCAACGACCCGAACACGGAGGCGTTCGCCGAGATCACCCGCCGCGCGCGGGAGACGATCTGGCTCACCCCCGAGCCGCGGTACTCCTGGGGGCTGGGGGCCTGCGACCTGCCGCGCTACGCCGAGTTCGTGGACCGCATCCGCGTGGTGCGCGACCTCACCGGTCTCTCCGAGGTCAGCCACGACATGGCGGCGGAGATGATCGGGCGGTGAGCGGGGCGCGGAGCCTGCGCATCGACCCGCTCGCCCCCGCCCACCCGGGTCGGTGGGAGAACGGACCGATGGTGGTGTGCCACACCGACCGCGCCCCGGTCCCGGCGCGGCTGGTGGCGCGGCGCCGGCCCGACGTCGTCACCGAGCACTTCGAGGTGCACCGCGTGGGTGGCCGGGTGCTCGTGCTGCACCGCCTGCGCCCCGACGAGCTCGATGACGACATCGCCGGTCTCGTCGCCGGCGAGCTGGCCGGTCCCGGCGTCGTGGCCTCCGTCGCGGACTTCGAGCGGGTCTTCACCGGCCTGGTGCGGTCGACGGTGAGCGACCCGATCACCGCCTGGTCGACGTTCTACGCCAACACCCTCGCCACCCTGCGCACACCGACGGCGGCGGCCCCGCTGGGCGCCGCGCCGGAGTCGAGCCTCGCCGCGTTCGCCCCGGTGCACGCCCGCGCGCTCGCCGAGGTCGTGGGCACGACCGTGGTCGACCTCGGCTCGTGCTTCGGCTTCCTTCCGCTGCGGATGGCCGACGAGGGTCTGACGGTCCTCGCGACAGATCACGCGACGGGCACGATGACGCTGCTCGCCGCGATCGCCCGCTCCACCCGACGCGCCGTGCGCACGGCGGTCTGTGACGCCCGGGCGCTCCCGGTGGCCGACGACGCCGCGGACACCGTCACCGCCGTCCACCTGCTCGAGCACCTGTCGGCGTCCCAGACCGCCCGCATCGTCGACGAGGCGTGCCGGGTCGCCCGGCGCCGCGTCGTCGTCGCCGTGCCCTACGAGCAGACCCCCGACCCCGTGTACGGGCACCTGCGCACCTTCGACGCCGAGGACCTGCACACGCTCGGCCGACGGACCGGACGACGGTTCCGGGTCGACGAGGACCACGGCGGGTGGCTCGTCGTCGACGTCGACACGGGCTGACGCGGCGGGGGCGTCGGACCCCGTCGCGTGGGTCACCCTCCGAAGGGGCAGCCCCGCCCGCGGGCGGTGGCCTGCGGGTCGAGCCGGAACATCGGGCCGGAGTCCGTGGGCGGGTCGTAGTAGCGGTGGAACACCGGCGTGAGCCCGCCCGAGATCGGTGGCACGATCCAGCTCCAGTCGACCGGGCAGGACCGTCCCGCGGCCTCCTCGCGCTCGAGGTGGCGGAGGAAGCGCAGGGACTCGCCGTGGTGGTCGGCGACGGTGACGCCCGCCGCGTCGAACGAGTGCTGCACGGCGAGGGTGAGCTCCACCGCCGCCCGGTCGCGCCACATCGTGCGGTCGTTCGCGGTGTCCAGGCCCAACCCGTGGGCGACCTCGCGGAGCAGGTCGTAGCGGTCCGCGTCGGCGAAGTTGCGGGCGCCGATCTCGGTGGACATGTACCAGCCGTTGAACGGCGCGGCAGGGTAGGAGACGCCGCCGATGTCCAGGCGCATGTTGCTGATCGCCGGAACGGCGTGCCAGCGCAGTCCGAGGTCGGCGAACCATGCGTGGTCGGGGTGGCTCAGCGCGACCTCGAGCACCGCGTCGGCGGGCACCTCGAACCAGCGTGGCGTGCGCGCGGCGTGCTCCCCGCCGCCGGACACGACCAGCGGGAGGACGTCGAAGCGTCCCGGCGGTGCCGGCGGGAGCCACCCGAGCGAACGGGCCGTCTCGGTGAACCCGACGTAGCGCGGGTCACCGACGATCTCCTCGGTGCCGTGCTCGGAGACCGGGGTGTGCCCGGCGTAGCGCACGAGCTGCTCGTTCCAGATCCGGGGACCCGGTGCGTCGGGGGCGTCGGGGGCCAGGACGGTGACCGTGGACCGGACGCGTCCGCGGCGGGTCGACTCGCGCAGGTGCGCGACGCACTCGGCGGCCACCTGGTCGGGTGCGGTGACGTGACGGCGGTCGCGGACGTGCAGGCTGCGCCAGTAGAGCCTACCGATGCAGCGAGCGGAGTTGCGCCAGGCCACGCGGGCGCCGAAGGCCAGCTCCGCGCCGGTGTGGACGTAGGTGCCGGTACGGTCGATCTCCTCGCGCACCGCGGCGATGCGGTGCTCGGGCGGGGCGGCGCCCGGCGCCTCGGCGTGCACCAGGCGCAGGAACTGCTCCGCCGCGTCGGCGTCCACCGCGTGCTGCTCGGGAGGTCGGCGGGGTGTTCTCGGGGCCACCCTCAGGGGGCGCAGCGCCGGTGCCGGGCGTGGCCGCATCGACGGGACCGTGTCGTCGTCGACGTCGGTCGCGGCTCCTGGTGTCATGTCACCTCCGTGTCGCGGGCCGGCCCCCCGGCGGGCGCACCCCATACCTACAGGAAACTCCGCCCGGAGAGGATCTCGCGATCGGATCAATCGTGCCCGCGAATGCCCGCCCGGTTGCTCCGGACGACGCAGCAGGGGCCGAACGGGGCTCGGGGCTCGACCCGCCCGGTCCCCCCATCGGGCCCGACGGTCGCCTGCACGCGACGAACGACGGTTGCACTGCGTGGTCCGTGCTGGCCCATCTCGGGCCTGTTCCGCTCGGCAGGACCGTCAGTACGCTCATCGCAGGACACGGTCGGGGGAGCGTGTCCCGAGGGTCGCGAGGTAGCGTCCCCCCACGGGTGCCGACCACCACCGGATTCGGGAGTGGCGCTCGTAGGCGGGGGCCGACCAGAGCTACGAGGAGTAGACGGGACGTGACGGCAGCGAGGGACGGTAACCCGGGTCCACCATCCCCCGGTCCGGTGTGGTCCGAGTCCGTCGGACCGGCCGGAGCCGCGATCCCGCGGCGTCGCCACGCCGACGACGGCACCCGCTCGGGGCCGATCCTGCGTCCCGGGGAGAACGCCCTGCGGTCCGGTGGCCCGGAGCCCGCCAACCCGACCCCCACCGACCCGACCCCCACCGACCCGGGTCCCACCGGCGACGCGTCCGACGCCGCCGAGACCCTCACGATCGAGATCGCCGACGAGGGCGGCCAGGACGGACCGGCCGGCACTCTCCTCGGAGAGCCCCTGGCCGCCGTGACCCGCTCCGGGGAGGCCCCCGGGCCGGACGTCCCCGCCGACGCGACGGCCGGTGCGGCCGATGCCGAGCGGATGGTCGCGATCATCCGCGCCAGCTTCGAGGCGATCTCTCCCCGCGCCGACGAGCTGACCCGGCTCTTCTACGGCATGCTCTTCCGGATCGCGCCCGAGACCCGCGACCTGTTCCCCGTGACGATGGAACTGCAGCGCACGCGCCTGCTGCGCGCACTCGTGCACGTCGTGCAGATGGTCGACCGGCCCGACGAGCTGTTGATCTTCCTGCGCCACCTCGGACGTGACCACCGGAAGTTCGGGGTCCTCGGCGAGCACTACGACATGGTCGGACAGGCCCTGCTCGGCGCGCTGTCGGAGATCGCCGGTGACCTCTGGACCGACGAGGTGGACGCCGCCTGGGTCGGCGCCTACGGCATCGTGTCCGCGGCCATGTGCGACGCGGCCGACGCCGAGCGCGGCCCGGCCGTGTGGATGGCCCGGGTCATGGAGCACCGCCGCGTCTCCCAAGACCTCGCGATCGTGCGGGTCCAGACGAGCGAGCCGGTGCCCTACGCCGCCGGCCAGTACGTGACCGTGGAGACACCGCAGCGGCCCCGCATGTGGCGCCCGCTCAGCCCGGCGAACGCGCCCGGCCCCGACTGCGTGATGGAGTTCCACGTCCGCACGGTGCCGGGAGGCTGGGTGAGCCGCGCGATCGTCTCGCACGCCCACGTCGGCGACGTGTGGCGGATCGGCCCGCCAATGGGCCAGATGACCCTCAACCCGCACTCCGATGCCGACCTGCTCATGGTCGTCGGCGGCACCGGGCTCGCACCGGCGCGCGCGGTCGTCGAGCAGCTCACCCACGACGACACCGACCGCAAGGTGTGCCTGTTCGTCGGCGGGCGCTCGTGGGACGCGCTGTACGACATCGCCGCGCTGCGCGGGATGGCCCAGGAGAACCCGTGGCTGACGGTCGTGCCCGTGGTGGAGGACGACGGGCGCCCCTACGGCGCGGAGACCGGGACGCTGGGCGAGGTCGTCGCCCGCTACGGCGCGTGGGCCGACCGGCAGACCATGATCGCCGGGTCACCCGGGATGGTGCGCTCCACGGTGTCGGCCATGCTCGAGGCCGGCACGCCGTTCTCGCGCATCCACTACGACCCGTACCACACCGACTGACCGACCCGCCCGGGGTCGCCGCGTCAGACGCCGGCGGTCTGCCGAGGTGCCAGCTCCAGCGACACCGTCGGCGACGAGACGAGGGTCTGGTAGACGACGCAGTAGCGCTCGGTGAGCTTGTGCAGCGTGGCGAGCTGGGTCTCGTCGGCGTCGGTGTCGAGGTCGAACCGGAGCCGGATCTGGCGGAAGCCGACCGGGGCGTCCTTGGCGACGCCGAGGGTACCGCGGAAATCGAGGTCGCCCTCGGCGTGAATCGACCCGCCGCGCACCTGGATCTCCATCGACGTGGCGACCGCGCGCAGCGTCACCCCGGAGCAGGCGACCAGCGCCTCGAGGAGCATGTCGCCCGAGCAGAGCAGCGAGCCGTCGCCCCCGGTAGCGGGGTGCAGGCCGGCCTCGACGAGCGCCTGCGCGGTCTGCACGCGGCAGGCGACGCCCGAACCGTCGACGTCGCCATCGGCCTCGAGCGTGACCACGGCCGCCTCGGGGTCGTCACGGTACTGCTGCTTGAGCGGGCCCTGGGTCGCCGCGAGCTTCTCCTTGTCCATGCCCCGAGTCTGCCCGTTCCGGCGGCTGCGCGCCCCCTCCCTCGGGCGCCGCGGGCCGATGCCGGTGTTCACGGGGACCGCACGCCGCCACCGCGAGCGCCCCGAGGACCGAGAACACGGTGGCGACGAGGACCGCCGAGTTCCACCCGGCCACGAGCCCGGCCGCTCCCCCGCCGAGCCCGGGTCGAGTGGCCACCACCGCCACGACGGTGACGCCGATCGCCGACCCGACGTAGCGGGCGGTGTTGTTGGCGCCGCTGCCCATGCCGGCGCGCCCGTGCGGCACGCTCGCCACCGCCTCGCGGCCGAGCGCGGCGTTGATCACCCCGCTCGCCGCCCCGGCCACCACGAGGCCGGGCAGCAGCCGCCACGGCGAGGAGCCCGGCGAGAGGCCGAGCAGCAGCAGCTGACCGACGGCCACCACACCGAGCCCGGCCGCGAGCTGCCGGTGCCCGGACAGCGACGCGGGCAACCGGCGAGCGGCGACGGCGGTGACGACGCTGGTGCCCGACCATCCGAGGAGCAGCACGGCCCCCGTCAGAGCCGTGGAGCCCAGCCCGCGCTCGACCACGGTCGCCAGGAAGGAGGTGGTCGCGATGATCCCCATGCCGGTGGCCAGCGCCCCGACGGTCGCGGCGACGAAGGCGGGTGCGGAGAACAGAGCGGGGTCGAGCATCGGTGCCTGCCGTCGCCTCTCGACGAGCACGAACACCCCCAGCAGCACGACGCCGACGCCCAACAGCACCGCCACCTCGGGTCGACCGAACCCCGAACGTCCCTCGGTCAGCCCGGCCAGCAGCGCCGCCAGCCCGGCCGCGAGGGCCACCACGCCCGGGAGGTCGAGCGGGCGCGGCTGCTCCGAGCGCGACTCGGCGACGCTTAGGCGCGCGGCGACCGCGAGCACCACGGCGGCGACCGCCTCGGCCCAGTAGGCACCGGTCCAGTCCACGGCCCGCTCGAGGCCGGTCGCGAGCAGCGGGCCCACGGCGATCCCGGCGCCCACGCTCGCACCCCACACGCTGCTCGAGGTCCGTGCCGCGGGCGTCCCGGCCGGGAAGGCGTGCCCGAGCAGGCCGAGGCTGCTCGCCACGAGTGCCGCCGCGCCCAGTCCCTGCACGATGCGGGCCGCGACGAGCACCGGCGCGTTCGGCGCGAGCGCGCCCAGCACCGAGGACGAGGCGAGGACCGCCGCGCCGAGGACCAGGGCACGTCGGCGTCCGAGGTCGTCGGCCAGGGCACCCGTGGACAGCAGCGCGACGCCGAGCCCGATGCTCATCGAGCTGAGGATCCAGGCCTGGGCCTCCGGACCGGCCCCGAGGGCGGCGGCGGTGGCGGGCAGCGTCGCCAGCGGGGTGGTGAACACGACGAGCGCGAGGAAGGTCGCCGCCGCGGCGACGGCGAGGGTGCGCTGCGGACGCTGGGTGCTCACCCGCGCGACGCTAGCCGAGCACGCACCTCCGGGGTCACCACACGCCCGCCACCTGCTTCGTCGTCGCGTTGACCCGGTTGAAGAGGTTCGTGGTGGCGATCGCCAGCACGAGGGCCGCGAGGGCCGGCTCGTCGTAGAGCCGTGCCGCGGAGTCCCAGACGGCGTCCGGCACCGGGTCCGTCCGGTCGGCGAGACGGGTGGCGCTCTCGGTCAGCGCGAGCGCCGCACGCTCGGCGTCGGTGAAGTAGGGCGTCTCCCGCCACGCGGCGACCGCGGCCAGGCGCTCGTCGGACTCGCCGGCCTTGCGGGCCGAGCGGGAGCCCATGTCGACGCAGAACCCGCATCCGTTGATCTGGCTCGCCCGCAGGTGGACGAGCTCGAGGGTCGCCTCCGGCACCCCGGCGCTGCGGGCGGCTCGCATCAGGCCCCCGACCGCCTCCTGCACGCCGGGCAGCGTCCTGGCCGGGTTCGTGATCCGTGCGTCCATGCTGGTCTCCTCGGGTCGGCCACCGTCACATCGGGCGGCGCTGATCGGTCATGTCCCTGACCGGAGACGACGGAGGAACGTGACCGATGGACGACGAGACATCCCTGGCCGACCGCTTCGAGGCCCACCGACCGCACCTGCGGGCCGTCGCCTGGCGGATGCTCGGCTCGGCGGGCGACGCCGACGACGCGGTGCAGGAGACGTGGGTGCGCCTGCAGCGCACCGACGTGTACGACGTCGTGAACCTCGGCGGCTGGCTGACCACCGTCGTCGCCCGCGTGTCGTTGACGATGCTCACCGCCCGCCGCGCGCGTCCCGAGCCCGTCGCCGAACCCGTCCCACCCGTCTCCGCCCCCCGAGACGGCGGCATGGATCCCGAGAGTGCGGCGGTCCTGGCCGACTCGGTCGGCCTGGCCCTGCTCGTGGTCCTCGACACGCTCAGCCCGCCCGAGCGGCTCGCATTCGTCCTGCACGACATGTTCGCCGTACCGTTCGACGAGATCGCGCCGATCGTGGAGCGCTCCGCCACCGCGGCGCGGCAGCTCGCCAGCCGCGCCCGCCGCCGGGTGCAGGGCGGCGACCCGGACCCCCGTGCGGACCTCGCCCGCCGGCGCGAGGTCGTCGACGCCTTCCTCGCCGCGTCGCGTGACGGCGACTTCGCGGCGCTGCTCACCGTGCTCGACCCCGACGTGGTGCTGCGCGCCGACCGCGTCACCGTCGACGCCGCCACCCGCGCGCACGGGGCCCCGGAGCTGGCCGCGGAGACCTACGGCGCGGACGCGGTCGCGCGGGTGTTCTCCGGACGGGCGGCCGCCGCCCGCCCGGCGCTCGTCGACGGCCTCCCCGGGGCGGCGTACGCACCCGGGGGCCGGCCGCGGGCGGTCTTCCGGCTCACCGTGACGGCGGGGCGGATCACCGGGATCGAGGTCGTGGCCGACCCGGCACGCCTCGGCGGGATGGACCTGGTGCTGCTCGGGTCGTGACCCCAGAGAACTGTTGCCTCCGCTCAGATCAGGCCCATCTTCGACGCCGCGTAGACCGCCTCGGCGCGCCGGGAGACGTCGAGCTTGCGCATGAGGTTGCCGACGTGGAACTTCACCGTCGTCTCGGAGATGAAGAGCTCGCGCCCGATGGTGCGGTTCGACATGCCGCGGGCGAGCAGCCGCAGCACGTCGAGCTCGCGGCCGGTGAGCGGGTCACCGTGGGCATGCTGTCCGTTCAACGAGCGGACGACGGCGGCGGCGGAACGGGAGTCGAACGCCGACTCGCCCCGCGACACCGCGCGGATCGCGGCGGTCAGCTCGGTCGTGTCGACGTCCTTGACCACGTAGCCGCGTGCTCCGGCGTGCACGGCTTCGACGACGAGCCGGTCGTCGAGGAACGTCGTCAGCACGAGGACGTTGACACCGGGGTGGGCCGAGGTCAGTTGGCGGCACAGCTGCAGGCCCTCGGTGTCGGAGCTGGTGGAGAGCTTGAGGTCGAGCAGCACGATCGTCGGACGCTGATGGGCGACGACGGCGAGTGCCTCGGCCGCGCTGGAGGCCTCCCCGACGATGTCGAACTGCGGCTCGCGCTCGAGCACCGCGCGCAGGCCCTGGCGGACGATCGCGTGATCGTCGACGAGGACGATGCGCACTTCCCCACGGCGGGCCGCGGCACGCGCGGGGATACGGATGTCGGTCATCGGGGGCTCCTCGCCTCGGTGGCGGCGTCGGCGCGGGCGCGGTCCGGGATGGGCAGGGGCACTCCGACCTGGACGCGGATGCCGCCCCGCGGTGCTCGCCGGATCTCCAACGTCCCGTCGATCTCCCGCGCCCGCTCGGCCATGTTGGCGAGCCCGCGGTGCGAGCCGTCGAGGTCGCCGGCGGCAGCCACGCGGAGCGAACGCCGGACGTGGTCAGCGTCGCCGTGGCCGTCGTCGGTCACCGAGAGCACGAGCCGGTCCTTGCGGAACGCGAGCCGGACCACCGCGAGCGAGGCCTCGGCGTGCACCGCGGCGTTGAACAACGCCTCGCCGGCGACCCGGAACAGTGAGCGCTCCGCGGTCGGCGGCAACGCGGAGGGGCGCCCCTCGATGCGCACCTGCACCCGCAGGTCGCTCGGCATGTGCACCGTGGAGAGCTCCTCGAGCATGTCGGGGAGGCTGCGGCGGCCGTGACCGTCGGAGTGGTTGAGCGCGTAGATCGCCGACCGCAGCTGCTCCACCGCGCGCCGGGTCAGTTCCTTCGCCGTCTCCAAACGCTTGCGCTGCCCGGCGTCGGAGATCTCCGACCGCACGACCTCGATCTGCATGCCCGCGGAGAGCGCGTACTGGGTGACGCTGTCGTGCAGCTCGCGGGCGATGCGGTGGCGCTCGGAGTCGAGGACCTCGCGCTGATGGGCGACGGTCAGCGCGTCCCGCGTGCGTTGCAGCTGGCCGTTGCGGGCGGCGAGGTCGGCGGCGTGCCGGCTCGCCTCGTCGTAGAGGCGCAGGGTGCGCTGGTGCAGCGCGGAGTTCTGCAGCGCCGCGGCGGTCTGGCTCGCCAGGACCCTCAGCACCGACGCGTCCGTGGCGTCGATCGTCCGCTCCGCTCCGGTCCAGGCGACGATCTCGCCGACCACGTCGCCGTCGAGGTGGATCGGTACGTGCAGGTGGTGCGGGTCGTCGGGCCGGGGCTCGCCCCCGACCGTGCTCCCGGCCGGGCCGGGTGGGCTGGCCGTTCCCGAGCGGACCTCGCGCAGGTGCGCGGCGACGAACGGCGGCAGACCGCACGGCACCCGGCCCGCCTCGTCGGTCCCGGGCACCTCATGCATGTCCGGTCCGAGCACGAGGTGACGCGGGCCGGCCTCGGGCAGCGCGCCGTCGGCCAGGGCGAAGACGACCCAGTCGGCGGTGAGGTGCTCCGCGGCGGCCTCCGCGACGGCCCGTACAAGGGTCCCCGGCCCCTCGGTCGTCCGCACGAGCGCACGGGAGATTTGGTCGAGGGCGTGGATGACCCGTCGCAGCCGCTCGGCCGAGGCGAGGTACTCGACGTAGAAGGAGGGCTTGCCCGAGCGGATCCCGGTGAGCAGGTCGAGATCGTGGTCGTCGACGGACACGGGCGGTCGGGACTCCTCAGAGTGCGGCCCGGAACAGGGCCTCGATGTCGGCCAGGTCGGCCTCGCGCGGGTTCGTCGACAGGCAGGCGTCGACCATCGTCATCGACGAGAGCTTCGGGACGTCGGCCTCGGTGACGCCGATCTCGGCGAGCCCGCGGGGGACGCCCAGCTCGTCGGCGAGGCGGCGCACCTCGGCCGCCACCCACTCGGCGGCCTCGACGGCCGCGGCCTCGGAGTCGGGCACGGTGTCGCCGGGCACCCCGAAGGCCGCTGCGATGGGGACGAAGCGGCACGGGTCGGCCGCGGCGTTGAACCGGATCACGTGCGGCAGCAGCACGCCGTTGATCACGCCGTGCGGCAGGTCGAGCAGGCCGCCCACCTGATGGCTCATCGCGTGCGCCGCTCCGAGGATCGCGTTGGTGAACGCCAGGCCGGCCTCGAGCGCGGCCTGCGCCATGAACAGGCGCGGCTCCTCCTCGAGCGGATGGTCCATCGTCCGCACCAGGTGCGCGCTGACCAGGGAGATCGCGTGCAGCGCGTGATGGTCGGTGAGCGGGTTGTGGGCGCGGGAGACGAAGGCCTCGACGCCGTGGGTGAGCGCGTCGAGACCGGTCGCGGCGTTGAGCCAGTCCGGCATGGTGACCAGCAGGTGCGGATCGACGACCGAGACGTCGGGCACCAGGGTCCGCCCCAGGATGGTGATCTTGGTGTTGCGGCGGGTGTCGGTGACGATGCAGAACTGCGACACGTCGGCGCCGGTTCCCGACGTCGCGGGCACCATCACCATCGGCGGGATCGGCCACGCCATCCGGTCGACGCCCTCGAAATCGAGGATGCATCCGCCGTTCCCGGCGAGCAGGGCTACGCCCTTGGCCGCGTCGATCACCGAACCGCCACCCACCGCGATGATGACGTCACAGCCTTCCGCGCGGTACACCTCGTGGCCCGCGGCGATCTCGTGGTCCTTCGGGTTGGGTGTGACGCCGTCCCACAGCGTCGTCCGCAGGCCCGCCTCGGCCAGGTGGACGCACAGCCGGTCGGGCCAGCCCACGGCGCGCAGGCCCGGGTCGGTGACCAGCATCGGACGCCGGGCGCCGAGCCGGACTGCGGCGTGGGCCGCCTCGGGCAACGAGCCGGGCCCGAACAGGATCTCGGGGACGTGGAACTTGGCGAGCCGCGGCGACGCGGCCGTCGCCGCCGGCCGGGGTGCCGTGGGTCCGCTCGTCGCGGCGGGCGGGGGGGACGCCGGGGCGGAGCGTCGCCCGGGCAGCACGACCGACCCGCCCCCACGGGTCGCGCTGTCGACGAGGACCACGGTGCCCGCTCACCCCCATCGGAGATCGGCCGGTCGGTGTGGCCCACGTTACAGACTCATGGCGTACCGCGGCAGTCGGCGCGTCCACCGGGCATCCGGCGTCACCCGCCGGTCGGGGTCAGCGTGGCGGACCGGACGCCGGGGTCGACGTTGGACTCGGAGTGGATCGGGCCGGGCCGTCCCGACAGCGGGATCCCCGCACCGCCCCACTGCCGGGCGATCATCTCCGCCGCGATCGAGACCGCGGTCTCCTCGGGGGTGCGGGCCCCCAGGTCGAGCCCGATCGGGCTGGACATGCGGGCGAGCTCGTCGTCGGTGAGGCCGCGCTCGCGCAACCGCGCGAGCCGGTCGGTGTGGGTGCGTCGCGAGCCCATCACGCCGATGTAGCCCCCCTCTTCCAGGCGCAGGGCCACCTCGAGCAGCGGCACGTCGAACTTGGGGTCGTGGGTGAGCACCGCGAGCGAGGTCCGCCCGTCGATGCGCCCGGCCTCGGCCTCGCGGGCGAGGTAGCGGTGGGGCCACTCCACGACCACCTCGTGGGCCTCGGGGAAGCGGCTCGACGTCGCGAACACCGGGCGGGCGTCGCACACGGTGACGCGCATCCCGAGGAAGGTCCCGATCCGCGCGACCGCGGCGGCGAAGTCGATCGCGCCGAACACGATCAGCCGGGGCGGCGGGGCGAACGACTCCACGAACACCGAGAGCCCCTCGCCGCGCCGCTGGCCCTCGACGCCGTAGGAGACCAGCGTCGAGCGCCCGGCGGCGAGCAGGCCGCGGGCGTCATCCCGGACGGCGTCGTCGAGCCGGGTCGTGCCCAGCGACCCGCAGGCCGCGTCCGCACGGTCGGGCCAGACGACGAGCCGGCGCCCGAGCGCCTCGGGTGGGCCGGAGACCACCGTCGCCACCGCGACGGAGCGGTGCTCGCGCACGGCGTCGGCGATCTCGCCGAGCTGCGGGAACGTGTCCGGGTCGACCTGCTCGACGAACACGTCGAGGATGCCGCCGCACGTCAGGCCGACGGCGAACGCGTCGTCGTCGGAGACGCCGTAGCGCTGCAGGGTCGCCGGGTCGGTCCCGGAGAGGATGCCGGAGCCGAGCTCGTAGACGGCGCCCTCGACGCACCCGCCGGACACACTGCCCACGGCCTGGCCCTCGGGCCCGACGAGCATCGACGCGCCGGGCTGGCGCGGCGCGGACCGGAAGGTCCCGACGACGGTCGCGAGCGCGGCCGGCTGCCCGGCCGACCACCACTTCTCCAGGGTGGGCAGGACGTCACGCATGGCGCAGCACCTCCGACAGCTCCTGCAACGTGGCGAGCGAGTGCCCGGCCAGCAATCGGTCAACGTGCGGCAACGCGGCGGCGATTCCCCCCTGCACCGGTTCGTAGCCCCGTTTGCCCGCGTGCGGGTTCACCCACACGACGTGATGGCTCAGGCGGGCCAGACGCTGCATCTGCGCCGCCAGCAGCTCGGTCCCACCGCGCTCCCAACCGTCGGAGAACACGACGACGACGGCCCGTCGGGCCACCCCGCGCTGGCCCCACCGGTCGAGGAAGGCCTGCAGGGCCTCGCCGAGGCGCGTCCCGCCCGACCAATCGGGGATGGCCCGCCCGGCGTCGCCGAGCGCGCGTTCGGGGTCGCGCTGACGCAGCTCACGGGTGACCCGGGTGAGTCGTGTGCCCAGCGTGAACGTCTCCACCGCCGGCGGCGTCCGACGGGTCACCACGTGGGCGAAGCGCAGCAGCGCGTCCGCGTAGGGCGCCATCGAACCCGACACGTCGAGCAGGAGCACGACGCGGCGCGGCCGCTCGCGGCGGGTGCGACGCGACAGGTCCGCGACCTCACCGCCGGTGCGCAGGGCCGCACGCAGCGTGCGCCGGGCGTCGGCCTCGCCGCGTGCGGAGGGGCCGCGGCGGAGGGAACGACGCCGCGGCGGGTCGGGTCGCAGCAGCGCCAGCAGCCGGCGCAGGTGTTCCCGCTCGCCGATCGAGAGCTCGGAGATGTCGCGGTCGCGCAGCACCTCCTCCCCGGTGGCGGCGACCCGCAGCTCCGGGGTGTCGTCCGCGTCGTCACCGGCGGACGAGCCGGGCGGCGGGTCGGAGAGGGCCGCGATGGTCGCCGCCCGCGGCGCCGGGGGCCGCGGGCGGCCCATGCGCTGGTCGCGCGGGTCGGAGGAGAACCACGCGGCGAAGGCCTGGTCGTACCGGGCGACGTCGTCGGGGTCGGAGCACAGCGTGACCCGCCCGGCCCAGTACACGGCCACCTCGCTGGCGAGGTCGCTCTCGCGCAGCGCCTCGAGATAAGCGGTGACCCGCGGTGTCGTCACCGGGACGCCGGCGCCGCGCAGCAGGCGCGTGAAGGCGACCAGGTCGGTGAGGACGTCGCCCGGGGTCGGCGCGGCGCCGAGGGTCGGGACGGTCATGACGCGAGGAGGGCGTCCAGCTTGTCCCGCGCGCGGTCGGCGTCCTCCCGGTACTTCAGCACCGCACCGAGGGTCGCGGTCGCCGACTCGAGGTCCAGGCGGCGGGCCCCGAGGAGCTCGAGCGCCCGGGCCCAGTCCAGGGACTCCGCGACGCCGGGGGGCTTGAGCAGATCCATCGCCCGCAGCCGCTGCACGGCCCGCGCGACCTGCTCGGCGAGCGCCTCCGACACGTGGGGCAGGCGGGTCCGCAGGATCGCGGTCTCGCGGGCGAGGTCGGGGTGCTCGATCCACAGGTAGAGGCAGCGGCGCTTCAGGGCGTCGTGGACCTCGCGGGTGCGGTTTGAGGTGAGGACCACCAGCGGCGGCGTGTCCGCCCGGACCACCCCGATCTCGGGGATCGTCACCGTGTTCTCGGCGAGCACCTCCAGGAGGAAGGCCTCGAACTCGTCGTCGGCACGGTCGATCTCGTCGACGAGCAGCACGCTCGGCGTGGTCTGCAGCGCCTGCAGGATCGGGCGGGCGAGCAGGAACCGCCGGTCGTAGAGGGAGTCCTCGACGGCCTGCGCGTCCAGCTCCCGGTGCGACGCACTCGCCGTGGCTTCCATCGCCCGCAGGTGCAGCAGCTGCCGGGGGAAGTCCCAGTCGTAGAGAGCCTGCGAGGCGTCGATCCCCTCGTGGCACTGCAGCCGCACGAGCGGGGCGCCGAGCACCTCGGCGAGGGCCTGGGCGAGGGCGGTCTTGCCGGTGCCCGGTTCGCCCTCGCAGAACAGGGGCCGCCCCATGCGCAGCGCGAGGAATGCGGCCGAGGCGAGCCCGGTGTCGGCGAGGTACCCGGTACGCCCGAGGGCGCGGGCGACGTCGGCGGGGTTCGACAGATCCCCGGGAGCGGTGGAAACGGTCACGCGACCAGCATCCCCCACCCGTGCGGGGGCGGCCACCGAGTGGGCATCCCCCCGGCGGCAGAGCCGGGACGCTCGTCGTCGCTCAGCGTGAGCCCTCTTACATACGGCCGGTTCGTCATCTTCCTGTTACATGGATGGCATTCGTGGATCTTCTCCGTCTGACCTGCGACGACGCGGCGAGGCCGGCGTTCGCGCTCGTCCGGGACCTGACAGCACCGGCATCCGCGTTCCTTGCCAAGTGCGCTCCGCTCCGTACTGTCCGGTCGGGCCGCCCCGTACGGGTGGTCGAGACACCCCGGCGCCGCCGCGCCCACACCCTGTCCAGCGGCGTCGGGAACCCCGAGCGAGAAGGTCGCGGACCGGACAGGGGTGAGCACGGGCCCGGGTGCCGGGTCGTCGGGGTCGTCCCCGACGCTCGACGCACCCTCGGCGGTAGACCGCGTGGAACCGGTCGACGACCCGCCGGTGCGCCCGTCTCGCGCGGCGCGGTGCGGAGAGAGGTCAATGACACGGACGAACCCTGAGTCGCTGACGCGCGCCCTCGGACGCCGGATCGCCCAGGTCGGGCTGGCCGGTGCCCTCGCAGCGGCCCCCCTGGCCCTGGCGGTCCCGGCGCACGCCGAAACCGACTGGGACGCGCTCGCCCAGTGCGAGAGCGGCGGCAACTGGAGCACCGACACCGGCAACGGCTTCTCGGGCGGGCTGCAGTTCACCCCGTCCACGTGGAAGGCTTTCGGGGGCTCCGGCTCGCCGGAGAACGCCAGCCGCGGGGAGCAGATCCAGGTTGCGGAGAAGGTCAAGGCCGAGCAGGGCATGAGTGCCTGGCCGACCTGCTCGACGAAGACCGGGCAGACGAGCAGCTCGGCGAACTCCGGATCCTCGGGCTCGAAGTCCTCGACGTCCTCGACGTCCTCGACGCCGTCGAGGTCCTCCGGTGACTCGGAGTCGTCGGATGCCGCGTCGACCCCGACCTCCACGCAGGAGGTCGCGCCCCGCACGGCCCCGCCCCGTAAGCCGTCCGCGGCGGCGTCTGCCCCGACGGGCTCCCACACGGTGGCGCCCGGCGAGACCCTGAGCACCATCGCGGAGCGGAGCGACGTCGCGGGTGGGGCACAGGCCATCGCCGAGCGCAACGGCCTCGCCGACCCGGACCGGATCATGCCGGGCCAGCAGCTCGTGCTGAGCTGACCGGAACGTCGCACGACCCCGCCGCGACCCCCGATGCCCTCGGCGTCGGGGGTCGCGGCGTGTCGGGACGCCTCGCGTCGGTGTCGCGCGGTTCCACCGGCGTGGAAGTGAGAGCTGAGTCACATCTCCTCAGCCACGTTGCGTGACCGCAGCGGGCGGGCGTGGCGCGCCCCGCACTGGAGCTGCGGGAACGTGTCCGTTCCGTAGCCGTGTCGTGATCTACCGGGCGCCTCACGGACCTGAGAGCCGGATCCGGACGGGCCGTCGGAGATCTACTGTTTCGCTCGTCGCCGGCTCCGTTCCCACAGCGACCCTCGATCCGGTGCCGCTGCCCGGCGGATCGACGGCCCCCCGCCCGGACAGCACGCCGTCCCGGACGGTCCGCGCGCTCCCCCGTCGAGCGCGGACCGCGAGCACGGCACGACGAGATGGAGCCCCGATGCCGTCTGCACTCTCCTGCCCGAACGTTCCCGCCGACCCGGAGGTGGCCCGGGGTCGCCACCGCGCGCCCTCCCGCACCGGGCGCCGGCTGGGCCGCGCCGCCATCGCCACCCTCGGCGCGGGCGCCCCCCTCGCCGCGCTCGGGCTGGGGGCGGCCCCCGCGGCCCACGCCGACACGAACTGGGACGCCATCGCGAAGTGCGAGAGCGGCGGGAACTGGGGCACCAACACCGGCAACGGCTACTCCGGTGGCCTGCAGTTCAGCCCCTCGACGTGGCGCGCCTACGGCGGGTCCGGGTCGGCCCAGAACGCCAGCCGCGCCGAGCAGATCGCGGTCGCCGAGCGCGTCAAGGCGGCGCAGGGCATGGGCGCCTGGCCGACCTGCTCGCGCAAGGCCGGGCAGACGTCGAACGGGGCCAACAGCGGGTCCGGCTCGGGCGCGTCGACGTCCTCCCCGTCGTCCTCCTCGTCGGACGCCGCGCCGAAGACGACGAAGGCCAAGCCCAAGGCCCAGCCCAAGCCCAAGGCGTCCGCGAGCTCGTCGGCGGGCGGCTCCACCGGCGGTGGTTACACCGTCCGCTCCGGCGACACGCTCAGCTCCATCGCGACCGAGCAGCGCGTCGCGGGTGGGTGGGCCGCGCTGCGCGAGGCCAACCCGAGCCTCGCCACCAACCCGAACATGATCTTCCCGGGTCAGCGGCTGTCGCTGTCCTGAGCGGATCGCTCAGGGGCAGTTGACCCATTCCTCGCTGCCGTCGGTGAACTCCTGGCGCTTCCACACCGGCAGCTCACGCTTGACCTCGTCGACGAGCTCGGCGCACGCGTCGAACGCCTCGCCCCGGTGCCCGGCGGCGACCGCGCACGCGAGCGCCACGTCGCCGATCGCGAGCGGGCCGACCCGGTGCGAGACCGCGACGGCCCGCACACCGGGGAAACGCCCCACGACGTCGGCGGCCACCCGGGCGACGACCGCCGACGCGCTCGGGTGGCCCTCGTAGTCGAGGGCGGTCACCGACCGGCCGTGGTCGTGGTCGCGCACGACGCCGGCGAAGGTGACGACGGCGCCCGAGGCCGGGCCGCCGACGAGGGCGGCGTGCTCGGCGACGTCGAGGGGCTCGGTGCCCACCATCGCCCGCAGGACCCCTGCCCGATCTGACGCGGCCCGATCTGACCCGGCCCGACCGGACGGCTCCGGCTCCGCTTCGTTCACCGGTGGTCTCCTCCGTGAATCTGGTCAATGGCGTGGTCGAGGACCGGCTCGAGCACCGTGAGCCCGTCGCGGACCCCGCCCGGTGACCCGGGCAGGTTGACCACCAGTGTGCGGCCCGCGACCCCGGCCACGCCGCGGGAGAGCACCGAGGTCGGGACCTTCTCCGCCCCCGCCGCGCGGACGGCGTCGGCGAGCCCGGGGATCTCGTAGTCCAGGACCGAGCGCGTGGCCTCCGGGGTGGCGTCGGTGGGCGCGATGCCCGTGCCGCCGGTGGTGACGACGACCTGCACCCGGTCGGCCACCGCCGCGCGCAGCGCCTCGGCCACCGGCTCCCCGTCGGCCACGACGAGCGGCTCGCCGACCTCGTAGCCGTGCTCGCGCAGCCAGGCGACGATCAGCGGCCCGCCGCGGTCGGAGTAGACGCCGGACGACGCCCGGTTCGACGCGGTGACCACACGGGCGTTGCGGAGCGGCATCGTTCCATGGTGCCCGTCGGCGCGCCGGTCACCGTCCGGCGGGGCGGGTCCAGGTGCCCGAGCGGCCGCCCTCCTTGCGCTCGAGGCGCACCCCGTCAAGGGTGGCCGCGGGGTCCAGCGCCTTCACCATGTCGTGCAGCGTCAGACCGGCGACGGCGACGGCGGTCAGCGCCTCCATCTCCACCCCGGTGCGGTCGGCGGTGCGCGCCGTCGCGGTGATCGTCACCGACGCGTCGCCCACCTCGAGATCGACCGTCACCCCCGACAGCGGGATCGGGTGGCAGAGCGGGACGAGGTCCGGGGTGCGCTTCGCGCCCATGATCCCGGCGATGCGGGCCGCGCCGAGGGCGTCACCCTTGGGGACGGTGTCGTCCCGCAGCGCCGCGGTCACCTCGGGCGTGGTCCGCAGCGTCCCGGTGGCCACGGCGATCCGCCGTGTCGTCTCCTTGTCGCCGACGTCGACCATCCGCGCCGCACCGGAGGCGTCGACGTGGGTGAGACCCGGACGGGGCGGGGCGGGGCGACCGGCCGGACCGGGTGGGGGTTCACTCATCCTCGCCCACCACGGCGAGCATCGCGCTCATCGCGCCGGCCGCGCTCTCCACCCCGGCGGCCAGCGCCGCACCCACCGGCAGGGCCCCGGCGTCCTTGGGGCGGTCGGCGACCCTGCGGACCGCCGCGGCCACCGCGGTCGCCACCGTCTGGTCGAAGACACTCGGGACGATGACCAGGGGGTTCGGCTCGGTGACGACGTCGGCGACGGCGGCCGCCGCTGAGAGCAGCATGTCGTCGGTGATGCCGCGGGCCTGCGCGTCGAGCAGTCCGCGGAAGATGCCCGGGAAGGCGAGCACGTTGTTGATCTGGTTCGGGTAGTCCGACCGGCCGGTGGCGACCACCGCGGCGTGCCGCTGCGCGATGCCGGGATCGATCTCGGGGTCCGGGTTGGCCAGCGCGAACACGACGGCGTCGGAGGCCATCGCGGCGATGTCCTCGGCGGAGATCAGGTCGGGCGCGGAGACGCCGATGAACACGTCGGCACCGGGGAGGGCGTCGTGCACGTCCCCGGTCCGCCGTCCGGAGTTCGTGGCGTCGGCCACCCAGCGCAGGCTCTCGTGCAGGCCCGGCCGGTCGGGATGGATGATCCCCTCGACGTCGACGGCGATCACGTCGGCGGGTGCGAGCGGCAGCAGCAGCCGGATGATCGCCGACCCCGCGGCCCCGACCCCGCACACGACGATGCGGCAGTCGGCGGCCTCCTTGCCCACCACCCGCAGCGCGTTGCGCAGGGCGCCGAGGACGACGACGGCCGTGCCGTGCTGGTCGTCGTGGAACACCGGGACGTCCAGGCTCGCCCGCAGCCGCCGTTCGATCTCGAAGCACCGCGGCGCGGCGATGTCCTCGAGGTTGATCCCCCCGTAGGCCGGGGCGAGGATCTCGACGGTCCGGATGATCTCCTCGGTGTCCTGGGTGTCCAGGCACACCGGCCACGCGTCGACCCCGGCGAAGCGCTTGAACAGCGCCGCCTTCCCCTCCATCACCGGCATCGCTGCGGCCGCCCCGAGATTGCCGAGGCCGAGGACCGCGGAGCCGTCGGTGACCACGGCGACGGTGTTGCGCTTGATCGTGAGGCTCCGCGCGTCCTCGGGCCGACGGGCGATCGCCTGGCACACCCGGGCGACGCCGGGGGTGTAGGCGCGGGAGAGGTCCTCGCGGGTGCGGAGGCCGACCTTCGGCGTCACCTCGATCTTGCCGCCGAGGTGGACGAGGAAGGTGCGGTCGGAGACGTTGCGGACCCGGACCCCGTCGAGCGCCCCGAGGGCGTCGGTGATCTCCTCGGCGTGGGCCTCGGACAACGCGTTGCAGCTGATGTCGACGATGACCGAGCCGCTGCGGGACTCGACGACGTCGAACGCGGTCATCACCCCGCCGACCCGTCCGACGGCGACCGCGAGGTCGCCGGCGGCCGTCGCGCTCGCCGGGGCCTCCACGCGTGCCGTGATCGCGTACCCCGGTCCCGGGACCGCCACGTCAGACCTCCCTGTCCGGCCCCACCGGTGTCGCCGGGCCCGTTGCCGGGATCATCCTCCGCGGCGCCGTGCCGTCGCGAGGTCGTCGGGGGTGTCGACGTCGGCGGGGTCGGCGACGTCGCCGACCTCCACGAGCTCCACCCGGCCCTCCCGCCCGGCGGCCGCGAGGTATCCACGGGCCCCCGCGTCGCCCTGGGCGGACGCGAGGACTCGGGGCCAGTGCGCGGCCCCGAGGAGCACCGGGTGCCCGGGTCGGCCCGCGTAGGCGCCGCGGGCAAGGGCCTCGCGGGCCGGGACTCCGGGTGCGGTGGCGCGGGCGGCGACCCGCGCGAGCGCCTCGGAGCCGATACCGGGAGTGTCGACGAGGTGGACGATCACCGCGTCGACGCCCGGGTCCAGGGCCTGCAGCCCGACGCACAGCGACACGCTCATCCCCGCCTGCCATCCCGGGGCGACGACGGCCACCGCGTCGGGGGGCAGATGGGTGGCCACCTCGTCGGCCGCCGCGCCGAGCACCACCACGCGCGGGGCGAGCCCGGCGTCGGCCATCGCCCGCAGCGCACGCACGACGAGCAGCTCGTCCCCGAGCCGCACCAACGCCTTCGGGCCGCCCATCCGGCGCCCCGCCCCCGCGGCGAGCAAGAGCCCCGCGGCCCCCACCGCGTCAGCGGTTGATCTCGGTGACGGGGTGCTCGTAGCCGAGCTGGTCGGCGGGCAGGGGAAAGGAGGTCTCGCCGAACGGCGACGGCGCGCCCTGCGTCGGAGCCATGAGCTCGGTGATCGGGTGGCCACCGTCGACCTCGGGCCAGTACGGGTCCTGGCGGGGGGCGGGGGCGTCGGCCGGGACGCCGGACGGGGTGTCGGTCATGGGGGTCCTCCGGGGGTCGGCGACGGGGGTGGGCTCGCGACGGTGCCGAGGGCCAGTGTGCCGTACGGGACCGACGGGAGGAGGCCCGATCGGGCGCACGCGGGCGGGCCGATGACTACCGTGGAAGTGATGGCCGGCCGTACCCTGCTCGACCACCTGCGTGCGCAGGACGACGCGACGCTGGGCGCTCTGCTGCGCGCCCGGCCCGACCTCGCGCTGCCCGCCCCGGCCGACACCGGCGTCGTCGTCACCCGTGCCTGCGTGCGCACCTCGGTCGCCCGCGCCTGCGAGGACCTCGACGCCCTGACCCTCGCTGTCGTCGACGCGCTGCTCGTCGCGCGGGCCGACCAGGCCGCCGTCCCGGCGGCGGACGCGCTCGCCCTGCTCGGGTCCGCGGTGCCGCCGGACGCCGCCCACACGGCGCTCACCCGGCTCGAGTGCCTGGCCCTGGTATGGGACGACGGCAGCGGCTTTCGGGCCGTCCCCGCGCTGCGCGAGGTGTCGGTACCCCACCCCGCCGGGCTCGGCCGCCGGGCGCCCGAGTTCTCCGCCCTCGCCACGGCCGAGGACGCGGCGGCGCTCGTCGACGCGCGGCCCGTCGATGAGCGCGCCGTCGTCGAGGCGCTCTCCGTCGACGGCCCGATCGGTCGCACCCGGGCGCAGGGTCCGGGCGACGGTCCGGTCGGGCGGCTCCTCGCCGACGGCCTGCTGCTGCGCGTGGACGACGAGACCGTGGAGCTCCCGCGGGAGGCTGCGCTCGCGGTGCGGGGGGATGCCCCGCTCGGCGCGGTCGCCGTCGCCGACCCGATGACCCCGCCCCGCACCCACGGCGAGGGGGTGGTCGACGAGACGGCCGCCGGTGAGGTCCTCGAGGTGGTCCGCAGGGCCGAGGCGCTCCTCGTCGCGTGGTCGACGACACCGCCGCCGGTGCTGCGCAGTGGGGGGCTGGGTGTGCGGGACCTGCGGCGTGCCGCCCGGGATCTCGGACTCGACGAGACGGGGGCGGCGCTGCTCGTGGAGGTGCTCGCCGCCGCCGGACTCGTGGCGCCCGCCGAGGACGCGGACCCGTCGTGGTGTCCCACGACCACCGTCGACCGATGGCTCGCGGCTCCGGTCGAGATGCGATGGGTCGTGCTCGCCCGCGCCTGGCTGGAGATGCCGCGCCAGCCCTCGGCCGTCGGCGGGCGGGACTCCTCCGACAAGTTGATCGGGCCGCTGTCCGACGAGGTCCGCCGCCCGTGGGCGCCCGCGGTGCGCCGACGCGTGCTCGACCGCCTCGCCGAGCTTCCCGAGGGCACCGGCGCGGCGTCGGTGGACGACCTCGTGGCGTCCCTGGCCTGGCGCGCTCCCCGACGCGGTGGACGGGTACGGGACGAGCTCGTGCGCGCCACCGTGCGCGAGGGCACCGCGCTCGGTCTCCTCGCCCTCGATGCCCTGACCTCAGCGACGCGGGAGCTGCTCGGCGCGCCGCGAGGTCCCGGTGACGACCGCGACGCCACAGCGGCCGGGGCGCTGCGCCCCGCGATGCCGGCTCCCGTCGACCACGTGCTGCTCCAGGCCGACCTCACCGCCGTCGCCCCGGGACGGCTGGAGCCCGAGCTGGCGGCCGCGATGGAGCGGGTGGCCGACGTCGAGTCCGCGGGCGGCGCCACCGTCTACCGCATCTCCGAGCGGACCGTCCGCCGTGCTCTCGACCTCGGCCGGACCGCGGCGGAGATCCACGAGCTGTTCTCGGCCCGTTCGGCCACCGCGGTCCCCCAGAACCTGACCTACCTCGTCGACGACGTCGCCCGCCGCCACGGCCGCTTGCGGGGCGGCTCGGCGGCTTCCTTCCTGCGCGCCGAGGACGAGGCCCTCGTGGCCGAGGTGCTCGCCCACCCCCAGGCCCACGCCCTGGACCTGCGCCGGATCGCCCCGACCGTGCTGGTGAGCTCGCACCCCCTGGTGGAGGTGCTCGAGGGGTTGCGCGCCGCCGGGCTCGCCCCCGTCGCGGAGGACTCCGAAGGCGCCGTGCTCGATCTGCGGCCGCGGGGACGGCGGGTCGCCCCCCGCCGCCCGGACCGCCCGGCGACGGGCGGCCCGGTGCTGTCGGGCGACCAGGTCACGGCGCTGGTCGCGCAGCTGCGCGCGGGCGACCGCGCCGCCACGGCCCCGCGGGGGTCGTCCATCGTGCCCGGGGCGTCGCGGAGCACGACGTCGGCGACGGTCGCGGTCCTCGCCGATGCCGCACGCTCGGGACGGCAGGTGTGGATCGGCTACGTCGACGCCCAGGGCACCGCGAGCCAGCGGGTGGTGCGGCCCCGGCGCGTGGGCGGAGGCGTACTGGAGGGCACCGAAGCCGGCGACGCGCCCGGGGCCGAGGGGGACGCGGACCCGGGCGGCCCGGACACGGCGGTGAGCTTCGCCCTGCACCGCATCACCTCGGTGAGCGTGCTGGCCGAGCGATGAGCGCCCGGTGACCCGGCCGACCGGGGGTCAGGCGTGCGCGCCGACGCTCCACACCTGCATCGCGTGCTCGACCAGCGCGATGAGGGATTCCTTCGTCGAGGTGCGGTCACGCGCGTCGACGGTGCGGATCGGTACCGACTCGTCCACCGCGAGGGCCTCGCGGACGTCGGAGAGCGTGTGGGCCTGGATACCGTCGAAGCAGTTGACCCCGAGCACGTAGGGCAGCGCGCGGTCCTCGAAGAAGTCGACGGCGGCGAAGCAGCCCGCGAGGCGCCGGGTGTCGACCAGGACGACCGCCCCGATGGCCCCGCGCACGAGGTCGTCCCACATGAACCAGAAGCGGTCCTGCCCGGGTGTCCCGAAGAGGTAGAGGACGAGATCCGTGTCGAGCGAGACGCGCCCGAAGTCCATCGCCACTGTCGTGTGGCGCTTGCCCGGCACGGCGGAGACGTCGTCGACACCCGAGCCCGCGTCGGTCATCACGGCCTCGGTGGTGAGCGGGACGATCTCCGACACCGAACCCACGAACGTCGTCTTCCCCACGCCGAAGCCGCCGGCCACGACGATCTTGACCGACGTCGCCGTGGTCGACGTGGTCACGGACGTCATCGCGCCGCCGAGCCCTGGAGCTCGGCGCGCAGCTCGGGGGTCAGGACCTGCCCCGCCCGCTCCACCAGCAGGGTCATCTCGTAGCCGACGAGACCGATGTCGCACTGGGGGGCGGCGAGGGTAACAAGGCACGAGCCGTCGCTGATCGACATGAGCAGGACGATCCCGCGGTCCATCTCCACCACTGTCTGGTGGACCGACCCCGCGTCGAAGCACATGGCCGCGCCGCGCGTGAGGCTGACCAGCCCCGAGGCGATCGCGGCCAACTGGTCAGCCCGGTCGCGGGGCAGCCGGTGCGAGGCGGTGAGCAGCAGACCGTCGGCCGACACGACGACGGCGTGGGCGACCCCGGGGACGCGCTCGGCGAAGTCGGACACGAGCCAGTCGAAGCGGTCGGGCTGCGACGGTGCTGCGGTCATGGCTGCTCCTGCCCGTCGGGGGCCGAGCGGTCGGCGACGTCGGTGGCGGGCCCCCGCGCGGACGAGCGGGCGCTGGAGACGCCGCGTCGATAGCTGGCGAGCCGGTCGCGAACGGCGTCCGGGTCGCGCCGGGGCGCGGGCGCCGCCGGAGGCGGGGCCGGAGTGGACGGGGACGGGGTGGCCGGTGGGATGCGTCCCGGGACGAGACGCGCCCGCGGACGACGGCGCGGTAGCCCGGCGGCCGTGAGCTCCTCGTCCTGTGTCGCGCCCGCGGCCGCGGCCGCCCGCCATCCCTCGTCGCGGCCGGGCGGCCACCACGCGGCGTTCTCCCTGTCGTCGTCCGGGGCCGGGGCGCCCTCGCGGAACCACGCGGACACCACTTCCTCGAAGATCGGGGTCCGCTCCGGCGGGAGACCCGGGCCACGGTCGGGGAGCGGGCCACGCGTCAGGGCGGAGGGAGCCGAGAGAGCCGGGACACCGGCGTCCGGGCCGGGGACGGCCGGGCCGGGGGCGTCCGGGTCGGGGGCGGCGGGCGGTGCCGCAGCCCGACGCGGGGACGGGGACGGCCGGGCCGGGCGGGCGCGCCCGTCCGGCTCCGGTGCACCGATCGCGATCCCGAAGGCCGGGGTGTCGGCCGTCGCCGCGGCAACGGGCGCGTCGTCCGGCACGGCGGGGTCCTCCGCCACGGGGTCTTCGACCGGCTCCCCGTCCGGCCCGCGCTGAACCGGACCGATGACCGCCGTGGTGGCGGATGCGTCGTCCTCCGAGGGTCCGGACCCGGGATCGGCGGACTCGGGATCGGCGGAGTCGGCATCGGGCCGACGCCACACGGTTCGACCCTCGTCGGCCGCACCGTCCAGCGCCGTCGAGGCGGTGCGGTCGTCCTCGTCGTGCTCCTCGTCCTCGTACTCCGGCACACCCTCGCCCGCGACGGCGTCGCCCGCCGGCACGATCTCGGCGTCCTCGACGAGGGCGGAGTGTCGGGGTCGGGCACCGCTCGGCTCGCCGCCGACTCCGGTGTGCTCCGTGGCCCCGCCGGCGCGCTCCTCGTGTCCGGCGGCGAACACGTCGGTCATGGGGTCGTCGTGCTCGTGTCCCGACGACTCCAAGGAGGGCGCGTACCCGCCGGCCTCGGCGTCGACGGCCGGGGCGTGCCGGGACGCGGCGGACGCGGCACGCGCTCCGGCGACCCCCGGCGTGCGCTGCGAGGGCCCCGACTCCGACGGCCCGTCGCGGGGGGCGGGCAGCGGCAGCGCCACGGGGAGGATCACGGCCGCGGGCACGACCACCTCGGCGACGAGACCGCCGTCCTCGCGGGACCGCAGCGTCACCGCGACGCCGTGGCGCACCGCGAGCCGACCGACGACGAACAGGCCCATCCGCCGCGACGCCGAGACGTCCACCGTCGGGGGGGCGGCGAGTCGGGCGTTGGCCTCGACGAGGTCGTCGGCGCTCATCCCGGCCCCGCGGTCGGTGACCTCGATGGTGAGCGACCCGTTCTCCGCCACGGTCGCGGCGACCTCGACCCGGGTGTCGGGGCCGGAGAACGTGGTCGCGTTCTCCAGCAGCTCGGCGACGAGGTGGACGACGTCGTCGGCGTTCCGACCGAGAATCTGGACGGGCACCGCCGCGGGCAGGTCGACCCGCTGGTACTGCTCGACCTCCGAGGCGGCCGCCCGCAGGACGTCGACGAGCGGCACCGGGCGTGTGTTGCGGCGGGACAGGTCCGTACCGGCGAGGACGAGGAGGTTCTCGCTGTTGCGCCGCATGCGCGTGGCGAGGTGGTCGAGCTGGAAGAGTTCCGAGAGCGCCTCGGGATCCTCCTCGTGGTTCTCCAGCTGCTCGATCAACCGCAGCTGCCGTTCGACCAGCGCCTGGCTGCGCCGTGACAGGTTGACGAAGATGGCGTTGAACGCGGTACGCAGGCCCGCTTGCTCCGCCGCGAGGTGCACGGCCTGCTCGTGGACCTGGTCGAAGGCGCGTGCGACCTGTCCGATCTCCTCCCGTGTGGTGATCGGTGTCGGGACGATCGTGGTGTCCGGGGCCTCGCCCTCCCGCAGGCTGCGCACCGCGGCCGGCAACCGCCGCTCGGCCACGTCCAGCGCCGTGCGCCGGAGCAACCGCAGCGGCCGCAGCAGGGAACGGGCCACGAACCACACCACGAGGGCGCCCGCCACCAGTGCCGCGAGCAGGATCACCGACGCCAGGATCGCCCCGTAGCGCTCCGCGTCCTGCAGTGCGGACGTCTCGGCCTGGAGCTGTCCGCGCAGGCGCCCGGCGACGTCGGCGTCCCGCGCCTGCACCGCTTCCGCCGTGCGGTCCCACTCCTCCTGGGTGACCTGCAGGGGAAGCCCCGCGGCCGCCCGTCCGAGGACCCCGACGACGAGCCGGTCGCGCGCGTCGACCTCCGGGCCCGCGACCTCATCGGCGGCCTCCGAGCCCTCGCTGCCCAGTGCGGTGCGGACCTCGCCCACGGCGAGGCCGCGCCACAGCAGGGCGTTGCCGGCCTGGTCGAGCAGGCTCGGATCCAGGCGCCCGGCCGCGATGCCGCCGGCGACGAGCGCGCGGACGTAGCCGTCCTGCTCCGCCGCGACCGACAGCTGGTAGAGCCCGTCGGACGCCGCGGCCAGGGTCGGGTCGGCCGCCGCCCGAGTGAGTGCGTCGGCGAAGCGCAGCACCGTGGTGCTGGTGGCCGTGTACCGCGCGAGCGCGCCCGACGCGTCGACCCGACGGCCGAGGACGTCCTGCCGGAGCACCGCAAGCGGCCCGAGCGCCGCATCCACCCGGTCGAGGGTCGTCCGGCCGGTGGCGTCGAGGGCGTCGGCCGAGCGCGCGGTGGCCTGCAGCGCGTCCGCGGCCCGCGTGGTGCCCCCGGCGGCCCCCTGCAGCGACGCGGGTGCGCCGGGTCCGGGGCCCGCGAGGAGCACCGTGGCCGCCGTGCGCTCGGCCGCGAGGGCCCCGAGGAGGTCGGCGGTGCGGGCCTCGAGGATGGCCCCTTGCTGCACACCGTCGTAGGAGGACGCCCGCCGCGACTGCTCCACGATCTGGAGCACGCCGAGCGCGACGACGAAGAGCGTCGGCACCAGCAGGACGGCGGCCAGCTTGACCGGGAGGCTCCGGTGCCGAAGCGCCAGCCGGTCCGTCCATCCGCCGGTCATGACGCGGGCCGGTCCGCCGCGCCGCCCCGGACGACGGCGGGAACGACCGGGTCGACCCGGTCCTTCGGGGGGGCGGGAGGCATCAGGGTGGTTCCGTCTCGATGGAGCTGCGGGGGCGGGTGGACCCGCACCCCGGGGCCGGGGTCACCCCTCGTGGGGTGTGTCGGTCCGCGGACCGACGGTGCGCGGAGTGTATCGGGCGCGGCCGACACCGGGGCCGTCCCCGAGGTCGTCACACCGACGTGCATGCCGCCGGCGCCGGACACGGCCGGGCGGAGGACAATCGACACCGACGCCAGGAAGCGGCGCACCCCCATGCATGTCCTCGTACGTCCGTGCATGTCGCAGGAGGCCCGAACGTGAGCTCACCGGTTACCGGACCCCTCATCGTCCAGTCGGACAAGACGCTGTTGCTCGAGGTCGACCACACCGACGCCGTGGCCGCCCGCACGGCGATCGCACCGTTCGCCGAGCTCGAGCGCGCCCCCGAGCACGTGCACACCTACCGGGTCACCCCGCTCGCGCTGTGGAACGCCCGCGCGGCGGGCCACGACGCCGAGCAGGTCGTCGACGCCCTGGTCAAGCACTCCCGTTACGCGGTGCCGCAGGCGTTGCTCATGGACGTCGTCGAGACCATGGGCCGCTACGGACGCCTGCAGCTGTCCCAGCACCCCGCCCACGGTCTGGTCATGGCTACCTCGGACCGCGCGGTGCTCGCCGAGGTGCTGCGCAACAAGAAGATCGCGCCGATGCTCGGCACCCGCATCGACGACGACACCGTCGCCGTTCACCCCTCCGAGCGCGGGCGTCTCAAGCAGGCCCTGCTCAAGGTCGGCTGGCCCGCCGAGGACCTCGCCGGATACGTCGACGGCGAGGCCCACGAGATCGCCCTCGACCAGACCGGGTGGGAGTTGCGCGACTACCAGGCCGACGCCGTCGAGGGCTTCTGGGCGGGCGGCTCCGGCGTCGTGGTCCTGCCCTGCGGCGCCGGAAAGACGCTCGTCGGGGCGGCCGCGATGGCGAGGGCCGGCGCCACGACGCTGATCCTGGTCACCAACACCGTCGCGGGGCGGCAGTGGAAGCGGGAGCTCGTCGCGCGCACCTCGCTCACCGAAGGGGAGGTCGGGGAGTACTCCGGGGAGCGCAAGGAGATCCGCCCGGTCACCATCGCGACCTACCAGGTGATGACCCGCAAGTCGAAGGGCGAGTACCGCGCGCTCGAGCTCTTCGACTCCCGGGACTGGGGCCTGATCATCTACGACGAGGTGCACCTGCTGCCCGCGCCGGTCTTCCGGATGACGTCGGACCTGCAGTCGCGACGGCGCCTGGGGCTCACGGCGACGCTCGTGCGCGAGGACGGGCGCGAGGGCGACGTGTTCTCGCTGATCGGGCCGAAGCGCTACGACGCCCCGTGGCGCGACATCGAGGCGCAGGGCTGGGTGGCGCCCGCCGACTGCGTCGAGGTCCGCGTGACCATGACCGACAACGAGCGCATCATCTACGCCACCGCCGAGGCCGACGAGCGCTACCGCATGTGCGCCTGCGCGCGCACCAAGATCCCGGTGGTGCGCACGATCCTGGCCCGGCACGCCGGCGAGCCGACGCTGGTCATCGGGGCCTACCTCGACCAGCTCGACGAGCTCGGCGCCGCCCTCGACGCCCCGGTGATCCAGGGCTCGACGCGCACCAAGGACCGTGAGTCGCTCTTCGAGGAGTTCCGGCGCGGGGAGCTGCCCGTGCTCGTCGTCTCCAAGGTCGCGAACTTCTCCATCGACCTGCCGGAGGCGTCGGTGGCCGTCCAGGTCTCGGGGACGTTCGGCTCGCGCCAGGAGGAGGCGCAGCGTCTCGGGCGGCTGCTGCGCCCGAAGGTCGACGGGCGCCAGGCGCACTTCTACTCGGTGGTGTCCCGCGACTCGGTCGACGCCGAGTACGCCGCCCACCGCCAGCGCTTCCTGGCCGAGCAGGGCTACGCCTACCGCATCGTCGACGCCGACGATCTGCTGGGCCCCGCCGTCCCCGACGTCGGCACCGAGCTCTCGGGCGACGTCGAGGGCGACGCGGCGGATCAGCCGGAGTAGACCCCGTGGGGGCCGGTCCGCGCGGGGCGCCGCACCGCTAGGCGGCGGCGCGCTCGCGGACCGGTCGGCGGCGCAGGCCCACCTGGTCGAGTGGCGGGGTTCGGTAGGCCATGTCGAGCGGGCTGACGTCGGTGCCGGGCGGGACGATCTCGTCGACGCGGTCGAGGAGCTCGTCGTCGAGGGCGACCTCGGACCCGGCGAGCAGGTCGTCGAGGTGGGCCATCGTGCGCGGCCCGGCGATGGCCGACGTGACGCCGGGGTGCGCGACCACGAACGCCATCGCCAGGTGGGTCATCGACAGGCCCGCCTTCTCCGCCAGCGGCACGAGCTGCTCGACGACGTCGAGGCGGCGCTCGTCGCTCATGTGCGAGAAGCCGTAGCCGGCGCGGACGGTGTCGGCCTCCTGGCCCTTGCGGTAGCGGCCGGTGAGCATGCCCCCGGCCAGCGGGCTCCAGACCAGCGTGCCCATGCCGTAGCGCTCGGCGACGGGCAGGACGTCCCGCTCGATGCCGCGGTCGAGGATGGAGTAGGGCGGCTGCTCGGTGCGGAACCGCGCGAGCCCGCGCCGCTCGGCGACCCACTGCGCCTCGACGATCTCCGAGGCGGGGAAGGTCGACGACCCGATCGCGCGGACCTTGCCCGCCAGGACCAGGTCGGTGAGCGCCGAGAGGGTCTCCTCGACGTCGGTGTCCGGCGAGGGGCGGTGGATCTGGTAGAGGTCGACGTGGTCGGTCTGCAGGCGGCGCAGCGAGTCCTCGAGCGCGCGCACCAGCCAGCGTCGCGAGTTGCCCTGCTGGTTGGGGTCGTCCCCCATCGGCAGGTGCGCCTTGGTCGCGAGCACGACGTCGTCGCGTCGGCCCTTCAGGGCCTTGCCCACGATCTCCTCGGACTCGCCGCGGGAGTAGGCGTCCGCGGTGTCCACAAAGTTGATCCCAGCGTCGAGCGCCCGGTGGATGATCCGGATCGAGTCGTCGTGGTCGGGGTTGCCCATGCCCCCGAACATCATGGCGCCCAGGCACCAGGGGCTGACCTTGATGCCGGTCCGGCCGAGCGCGCGGTACTGCATGATTTCCCTCCTCGGGGAGGTCGGTGGACGGCGTCGGTGCCTACCATCGGCAGAAGCGGAGCGATGCTCCAGAACTATACGGAGCGATGCTCCAGATAGGCAAGGGGAGCCAGCATGACCGGGAGCCCGACCGGAGAGAGCGCGGGGCGCCGGGTGCGCGCCGACGCCCGGCGCAACATCGACGCGCTGCTCGAGGCCGCCACGACGGTGTTCGCCACCTCGGGGGTGGACGCTCCCGTGCGGGAGATCGCCGCCCGCGCCGGCGTCGGCATGGGCACCCTCTACCGCCACTTCCCGCAACGCTCCGACCTGGTCGGCGCCGTGTTCCGGCACGAGGTCGACGCCTGCGCCGACGCCGCGCCCGCCCTGGCCGCCGAGCACTCGCCCGGCGAGGCACTGCGGAGGTGGCTGCAGCGCTACACCGGGTTCATCGCGGCCAAGCAGGGCCTCGCCGCCGCCCTGCACTCCGGGGACCCCGCCTTCGAGGCCCTGCCCGCCTACTTCGACCAGCGGTTCCGGCCGGCGCTCGGGGCACTCCCGGCGTCCGCGGCGAGGTCCGCGCCGACGTCGACGTCGACGACCTGCTGCGCGCGGTGGCCAACCTGTGCCTGACCTCCGACGCCGATCGGGCCGGGCACTCCCGGCGCATGGTCGCCCTGCTCATCGACGGGCTGCGCTACGGAGCCGGCACCCCCGCCCCGACGGTGGTCGGCACCGCGCCGGACCACGGCTGAGCCCGCCCGCCGCGAGTGGCCTCAGCGGGGGGCGGGGTACGCCGTCGCGGGCCGGCCGACGCCGAAGGACCGGACGTCGTCGACGTCGACGATGCGCCGGCCCAGCGGTGTCAGCGATACCGGGATCAGCTTGAGGTTGGCGAGCGCGAACGGGATGCCGACGACGGTGACCGCCAGCGCGAACGCCGTGACGAGGTGGCCGAGCGCGAGCCACCACCCGGCGAACACGATCCACACCACGTTGCCCAGGGTCGACCCGAGGCCGGCCTGCGGCGTCCGCTCGATCTCCCGCCCGAACGGCCACAGCGCGTACAGCCCGATGCAGAACGAGGCGATGCCCCACGGGATGGTCACGATCAGCACGCAGCAGACGAGGCCCGCGACGAGGTAGCCCAGGGCCATCCAGACGCCGGGCCAGCACGAGCCAGACCAGGTTGAGCAGGAGGCGCAGCAGACCCATGGGCACCAGGGTGCCAGCGGAACCTGAGAGGACCCTCAGGTCAGGACGCGGCCCTTGGTCTCGGGCAGCGTCAGGATGATCAGGAACGCGATCAGCGCGCCGCCCGAGACGTACCAGAAGAACAGATCGGGACGCCCGGCCCCGCTCAGGGCGGAGATCAGCAGCGGGGCGGTGCCGCCGAAGACCGCCACCGTGAGGTTGTACCAGGCGCCGATGCCCAGGGCGCGCAGCTCGGTCGGGAAAATCTCGCTCATGATGGCGGGCGCAATCGAGGAGAACACCGCGTAGAGCCCGAGCCCGACCGCGAACACGATGATCAGGTTGATCAGTGGCGGTTTCTCGGTGATGAGCAGGCTCAGGGGCACCGTGAGCACGGCGAACGCCGCCGACCACACGAGCATCTGGGGCTTGCGCCCGTACCGGTCCGCGAGGGCGCCCATCGGGTACTGCAGGACGATGAACACCAGCGTGCCGATCGAGAGCGCGAGGAACACGTCGCTGCCCGCGGCCCCGCGGAACTGCACCGCGAACGGCGTCAAGGCGCTGAAGAACGTGTAGTAGCAGAGCGTCGAGAGCAGCGTGAAGCCGAACAGCTGCAGGACCGAGCGCGGGTAGTGCGTGAGGGTCCTCAGCAGGGGGTTCTTCGTGGCCTTCGCCTTCTCCACGTTCTCCTCGAACTGCTCGGTCTCGGCCAGCGTGCGGCGCAGGTAGAGCCCGACGATGCCCAGCACGCCGCCGGCGGCGAACGCGATGCGCCAGCCGTAGGACTCGAGCTCGGGGCGGTCGAGCTGCGTGGTGAGCAGCAGGCCCAGCAGCGAGGCGGCCAGCAGTGCGGTGCCGGTGGAGATGTAGAAGAAGCTCGAGTACCGGCCGCGGCGCTCGGGCGGGGCGATCTCGGCGAGGTACGCGCTCGCGTTGGACACCTCCCCCCCGAGGGACAGACCCTGCGCGATACGCGCGAGCAGCAGGAGGATCGGGGCGAGCCAGCCGACGAGGGCGTAGGTCGGCAGGATCGCGATGACCAGCGATCCCCCCGCCATGAGCATGATCGTCATGAGCATCGCGAACCTGCGCCCCCGCAGGTCGGCCATCCGCCCGAGCAGGACGCCACCGAGCGGGCGGAAGAAGAAGGCGAGCGCGTAGGTGCTCGTCGTGCCGATCAGCGCGAGCGTCGGGTTGCTCTTGTCGAAGAACTGCGACGAGAAGTAGACCGCGAACGTGGCGTAGATCGTCCAGTCGAACCATTCGACAGCGTTGCCGATGCTCGCGGCGACGAGCGTGCGGACCGGCAGCGTGTGCTTCTCCCCGGTCGGGGCCGCGTCGGACAGCTGACTCATGGCCGCTCCTTCACCCTCGTCCCCCGCGATCGGGTCACCGTAGGCGAAACGTCCGCATCTCGGCACCACGCCACCACGGGCGGCGCCTTCCCGGGGACGGCGAAGGGCCGCACCCCCGCATGGGGATGCGGCCCTCCGCTCGCGATCAGGTGGCGGGACTCAGAAGTCCATGCCGCCCATGCCGCCGGTCGGGTCGCCGCCGGCGCCGGCGCCGGCCTTCTCCGGCTTGTCCGCCACCACGGCCTCCGTGGTGAGGAACAGCGCGGCGATCGACGCGGCGTTCTGCAGCGCCGAGCGGGTGACCTTGGCCGGGTCGATGATGCCCGCGGCCACCAGGTCCCGGTACTCGCCGGTGGCGGCGTCGAGACCCTCGCCGATCGGCAGGTTGCGGACCTTCTCCGCCACGACGCCGCCCTCGTGGCCGGCGTTGATGGCGATCTGCTTCAGCGGGGCCTCGAGCGCCACCTTGACGATGTTGGCGCCCGTGGCCTCGTCGCCCTCCAGGCCGAGGCCCGAGAAGACGTCGCCGAGCGAGGCCTGCAGCAGGGCGACGCCGCCGCCGGCGACGATGCCCTCCTCGACCGCGGCCTTCGCGTTGCGCACCGCGTCCTCGATGCGGTGCTTGCGCTCCTTGAGCTCCACCTCGGTGGCGGCACCGGCGCGGATCACCGCGACGCCGCCGGCCAGCTTGGCGAGGCGCTCCTGGAGCTTCTCGCGGTCGTAGTCGGAGTCGGAACGCTCGATCTCCGAGCGGATCTGGGTCACGCGGCCCTGGATCTGCTCGGCGTCACCGGCACCGTCGACGATGGTGGTCTCGTCCTTGGACACCGTGACCTTGCGGGCACGGCCCAGCAGCGTCAGGTCGGCGTTGTCGAGCTTGAGCCCGACCTCCTCCGAGATGACCTCGCCACCGGTCAGGATCGCCATGTCGGTCAGCATCGCCTTGCGGCGGTCGCCGAAGCCGGGGGCCTTGACGGCGACCGACTTGAACGTGCCGCGAATCTTGTTGACCACCAGGGTGGCGAGGGCCTCGCCCTCGACGTCCTCGGAGATGATCGCCAGCGGCTTGCCCGACTGCATGACCTTCTCCAGCAGCGGGAGCAGGTCCTTGACCGAACCGATCTTCGAGGACATGAGCAGGACGTAGGGATCGTCCAGCTCCGCCTCCATCCGGTCCTGGTCGGTGACGAAGTAGGGCGAGATGTAGCCCTTGTCGAAGCGCATGCCTTCGGTGAGCTCGAGCTCGAGCCCGAAGGTCTGCGACTCCTCGACCGTGATGACGCCTTCCTTGCCGACCTTGTCCATCGCCTCGGCGATGAGCTCACCGATCTGCGGGTCGGCGGCCGAGATCGAGGCGGTGGCCGCGATCTGGTCCTTGGTCTCGACCTCCTTGGCCGACTTCAGCAGCTGCTGCGAGACGGCCTCGACGGCCTTCTCGATGCCGCGCTTGAGGGCCATCGGGTTGGCGCCGGCGGCCACGTTGCGCAGGCCCTCACGCACGAGCGCCTGGGCGAGGACGGTGGCCGTCGTCGTGCCGTCTCCGGCGACGTCGTCGGTCTTCTTCGCGACCTCCTTGACCAGCTCGGCCCCGATCTTCTCCCAGGGGTCCTCGAGCTCGATCTCCTTCGCGATCGAGACGCCGTCGTTGGTGATCGTGGGGGCGCCCCACTTCTTCTCCAGGACGACGTTTCGGCCGCGCGGGCCGAGGGTCACCTTGACGGCGTCGGCGAGGGTGTTCATCCCCCGTTCGAGGCCTCGGCGGGCCTCTTCGTCGAACGCGATCATCTTGGCCATACGGGTGGTCCTCCGATGTGGGACACGTGATGCTCGGTCGGCCACGACGCCCGCGACGGACGACCGGAACCATGACCGGTCTCGTCGACCCGACCTGGCACTCGAGCATACCGAGTGCCAGCACCGATTCTGGCACTCGGGCGGGGCGAGTGCAATCTCGCCGCTCTGGGTCAGGGGGTGAGCACCACGATCGCGACGACCAGGAGCAGGATCGCAGCCGCGACGGCGAGCAGGGCCAGGACCGGCGGTGGAAGGGCCGGGGGCGGGCGGTCGAACCAGCCGTCCGCGTCGGGCGGCACCGGGGCGCGCACCCGTACGGGCTCCGACGACGCGGGAGGGGACGACGCGGGAGGGGACGACGCGGGAGGGCGCGCCGGCGGCGCGCGCCCCGGAACGGGCGCGACCCCGAGCGCCGCCCCCAGGGCGGCGACCAGCTCCCCCGCCGAGGCGAACCGGTCGGCGGGCGCGGAGGCCATGCCGCGTCGGACCACGGCGTCGACCCTCGCGCCGAACCCGGTCGGCGGGACGTCCCCCGCGTGGTGGGCCTCGATCACCGCGGCGACCCCACCACCGTGCGGCGGGCGACCGGTCATACAGGCGACGACGACGCAGGTCAGCGCGTAGAGGTCGGCACGAGGGCCCACGGCGTCGCCGCGCAGGTGCTCGGGCGCGGCGTAGGCCGGCGATCCCACGAAGTCGGCGTCCGGACCGCCCGGCTCCACCGGCTGCGCCGCGAGGCGACGCGCGAGCCCGAAGTCGGCGAGGTGCACGTCATCGCCCGGCCCGACGAGGACGTTGGCCGGCTTGAGATCGAGGTGCACGAACCCCGCCGCGTGCACGGCGTCGACGGCGCCGGCGAGCTGCTCGAGCAGGCCCAGCGCCCGCGCCGGCGGCAGCGGGTGGCCGCCGAGCACGGCGGCGAGGTTGGTGCCCTCGACGAAGCGCAGCGCGATCCAGGCGCGGCCGTCGGCGTCGCCGGTCTCGTAGAGGGGCACGACGTGCGGGTGCTCGACTGCGGCCAGCGCCTCCGCCTCCTCGCGGAAGTCGACCTCGGCGTCGTCGGCCAGCTTGAGCGCGACGCGGCGCCCCACCCGCGGATCGTGCGCGCGGTGCAGGGTGCTCGTCGCGCCGCGACCCAGCAGGCCCTCGACCAGGAACGGGCCGACGCGGCGTCCGGCGGGCCCGCCGGGGACGGTGTCCACCACGCGGGGGAGCGTAGGGCCCCCGACGCTGCCCCGGGGCCGGAACGGCGGGACGATGCCGCCGTGGCGCACCCCGGGCATTCCCACGACCACGGCGACCCCTCGGGCATGCGCCCGGTCCAGCGGCACGCCACCGCTGTCGCCGCGCTCGTCGCCCCCGCCCCGGAGGAGCGGGTGCCGCTCGGCGAGGCCCTCGGCCGGGTCCTCGGCCGCGACCTCGTCTCCCCCGGCGCGCTGCCTCCGTTCCCCAACTCGGCCATGGACGGCTACGCGATCCGCGCCGAGGACCTCGCGGGACTCGCCGACGCCCGCCCGGTGATCCTGCCGGTCGCCGCCGACATCCCCGCCGGGCGGGTGGACGGGCCGCCCCTCGCGCCGGGGACTGCACACCGGATCATGACCGGCGCCCCACTCCCCGACGGGGCCGACGCCGTCGTGCAGGTCGAGTGGACCGACGGCGCCGTCGACCGGGTGCGGGTCGACCGCGCCGTGGAGGCCGGACGGAACGTCCGCCGGACCGGCGAGGACGTCGCCTCCGGCGAGACGGTCCTGCCCGCGGGCACGCTGCTCGGCCCGGCGCGGGTGGGCCTGGCCGCGGCCCTCGGCGCGGGGGTGCTGGACGTGCGGCGCCGGCCCCGGGTCCTCGTCCTGTCCACCGGCTCGGAACTGGTCGCGCCCGGGGAACCGCTGCGCCACGGTCAGATCTACGAGTCGAACGGCCCGATGCTCGTCGCCGCGGTGACCGAGGCGGGCGGCGAGGCACGCCTGCTGCGGTTCGTGCCCGACGACGTCACCGCCTTCGGCTCGGTGCTCGCCGACGCCCTCGCCGGAGGCGACGTCGACCTCGTCCTCACCTCGGGCGGCGTCAGCGCGGGGGCCTACGAGGTGGTCCGGGACGCGCTCACCGGGCACGGGGTGGAGTTCGTGAAGGTGGCGATGCAGCCGGGGATGCCGCAGGGCTGCGGTCGCGTCACGGACCTGCCGGGGGTGAACGGGACCGCGGTCGTGACCCTCCCGGGCAACCCGGTGAGCGCCCTGGTGTCGTTCGAGGTGTTCGTCCGGCCCGCCCTGCGGGCCGCGCTCGGTCACCCCCGCCCGCACCGGCCGCGAGTGCGGGCCCGGCTCGCCGAGCCGATCGACTCGCCGCCCGGGCGCCGGCAGTTCCGCCGCGGTCGCATCGACGCGATCGGCGGGACCGTGACGCCGGTCGGTGCGCCCGGCTCCCACCTGCTCGCCGCGCTCGCCCGGGCCGACTGCCTGCTGGTCGTCGACGAGGCCACGACACACGTGCCGGCCGGCGACGAGGTCGAGGTGTGGCTGCTCGACTGAGAGTCCAGAGATAGACGCAGCGTGACCTCGACCGCTCCATACGGTGACGCCGGCGTCGCTCATGCTCCGGTCGAGTGGTTCTGCTCCTCCGTCGGGCCCCCGGTCTTGGTCACCACGCCGACATCGGGCACTCTTGTGACGTGCCTCATGGGGCCGCCCGGACGCGCGCGTCCGGAGCACCGTGGACCAACCGCTTGTCGCTGGGGAGCGGACGAGCGGTTACCGGCCGGGGTCGCCGTCTCGGGGGATGGCGGCCCCGGCTCCACGTCGGCCCCACCCCACGTCGGCCCCACCCCACGTCGGCCCCACCCCACGTCGGCCCCAACCCCACGTCGGCCCCAGCCCGCCCAGTCCGAGGCGTCGGCCGATAGATTCCGTCCGGCCGGACATTCCTCATGGCCTGCCCGTCGACCGAGGGGCTCGAAGCGATGGTCGTCTCCGACCGCCCGCAGGCGGCGCTCCCCGCGCCCCGCCGCCACCCCGTGCTGCACGCGGTCGACCTGGTCCGCGAGACGCTGCCCCCGCTGCACCCCGGCGGCCGCCCGGTCATCGGGGCCGTCGCCGGCGCCGCGCTCGCCGTCCGCGCGCTGCGCGGACACGGGACGCTCGGCGCGCTCGCCACCACCGCTGCCGTCGCCGCGTTCTTCCGGTCGCCGATCCGCACCACTCCGCGCCGCGCGGGGATTGCCGTCGCCCCCGCCGACGGGACGGTCAGCTCCCTCTCCGACGCCGATCCGCCTCCCGAGCTCGTCGCGGCGGGCTTCCCGGCCGGCCCGCGCCCGAGGGTCAGCGTCTTCCTCTCCGTCTACGACGTCCACGTCCAGCGCGTGCCGTTGGACGGCCAGGTGCTCGCGGTCGAGCACCGGCCCGGGGCATTCGTCTCCGCCGACCTCCCGGAGGCCAGCGAGTCCAACTCCCGCACGTCGCTCTGGGTCCGCGACGCCGACGCGGGCCAAGACGTCGCCGTGCTGCAGATCGCGGGCCTTCTCGCGCGGCGGATCGTCTGCGACGCCGCGGCCGGCGACGAGGTCACCGCGGGAGACGTCTACGGCCTCATCCGCTTCGGCTCGCGGGTCGACCTGCTGCTCCCCCCCGGCAGCCGGACCCTGGTCCAGGCGGGGCAGCGCACCGTCGGCGGGGAGACGGTGCTCGCCGAACTACCCGGTGGACCCGGTGTCTGACGTCGTCCCGGGGACCCCTCGGCCCGCGACGGGCGTGCGGCTGCTGCCCAACGCGGTCACGGTCCTCGCACTGTGCTCGGGGCTCTCCGGGGTGGAGTTCATCCTCTCGGGCAACATCGTCGGGGCCGTCGCGGCGATCGGGCTGGCCGCCGTGTTCGACGCCCTCGATGGCCGGCTCGCGCGGCTGCTCGACGCCACGAGCCGGATCGGCGCCGAGCTGGACTCGCTGTCGGACTGCGTGTCCTTCGGTGTCTCCCCCGCGCTGATCCTCTTCGTGTGGTCGCTGGACGACCTGCGCGTCGGATGGGTCGTCGCCCTGGTCTTCGCCGTCTCCACCGCCCTGCGGCTGGCCCGCTTCAACACCCTCTCCGACGACACGGAGGCCCCGCCCTTCGCCGACGAGTTCTTCGTCGGCGTCCCGTCGCCCGCGGGGGCGCTCGTCGCGCTGACGCCGCTCGCGCTCGACTCGGCGGCGGGGCCCGGCTGGTGGTCGTCGCCGGCGGCGGTGGCGGTGTGGACGGTGCTCTCCGCGGCCCTGATGATCTCCCGCCTGCCGACGATGTCGCTGAAGAGCGTCCGGGTGCCCCCGAGGCTCGTCGCGCCGCTGCTCGTGGTCGTGGCCCTGGCGGCCGCGGCCGTCATCACTGTGCCGTTCCTGCTCTTCGTGGTGATCGTCGCCGTCTACCTGCTCCACATCCCGTTCGCGGTGCACCGTCATCGGTGGCTCCACCGCCATCCCGAGGTCTGGGACGTGCCGGCGCAGCAGCGGCGCGCGGTCCGCCGGGCCTCGCGGCGGCTCGGGCTCGCCCCGCCTCGGCGTCCCCTCCGGCGTCGGGTCGCCGGGGCGGCGGCCCGCGCGGGCGGGGCCGCCCGGCGGAACATGGGGCAGGCCCGCGGTGCCGGGCGGACCGGGTCGGCCGGGGACGGCGACGGCGTCCGCGCCGACGGGGGCCGGGAGAACGGGGCCAGGGAGAACGGCACCGGGCGCCACGGCCCGCGCCGCGCGGCGCGTCGGCTCGGGCTGCGCCGCACCCGGCGCAGGGGCCGATGAGCGTGGGCCCCGGGCACGTCACCCTGACCGCGCGGCTGAGCACCTCGGCCGTCGACTCCCGACGCGGCGTCGCCCGCCTGCATCCCGAGGTCCTCGCCGCGCTCGGGGTCCGCGCGTGGGACGCCGTGCGGCTGACCGGGGTCCGCGCGACGGCGGCCCTCGCCGCTCCCTCGTCGACGCTCGCCGTCCCGGGGCAGGCCGAGCTCGACGAGATGGCGATGCGCAACGCCGGCATCGTCGACGGCACCCCGGTCGCGGTGGAGCGCGTCGACGCCCACGCCGCACGGCGCGTGGTGCTCTCCGGCTCGCGGCTGGCCACCGCCACCGTCGCCCCGGAGACCCTGCGCCTGGCCCTGGTGGGAAAGGTCCTCGTCGCGGGCGACACGATGTCGCTGCTGCCCCAGGACCTGGCCCCGGTGCCGGGTGCGGATGCGGCGGGAGCGCGGACCCGGCTCGCCACGGCCCTCGGGGGCGGGTGGACCACCGAGCTCGTCTCCGTCGAGGACGCCGAGCCGGACACCGGAGCGGCGCTGGTCGTCGGGCCCACGACCGTCGTCGGCTGGCGGGGCGGGGCGAGCACCGGGGACGCCGAACGGGCGGTGGCACCGGCATCCCCGGCAGGGCTCCTCCCGACGACGGCCGAGCCCGGTCCCGCCGGGCCCCCTGCCGCCGGGCTCCTTGCCGCCGGGCCCCCTGCCGCCGGGCCCCCTGCCGCTGGACCCGTCCCGGACGTCGCCGACCTCGTCGGCCACGGCGTCCCGGCCGCACGGCTGACGGAGTGGCTCGACCTCGTCTTCCACCGCCCGGAACTGCTCACCCGCCTCGGCGCCGCGGCCCGCCTCGGCGTCGCGGTCGCGGGCGGGGAGGGCGTCGGCAAGACGACGCTCGTGCGGGCCGTGGCCGCGGCCGTCGACGCCCGGGTGGTCTGCCTGGACGCGCCGGGCGCCGCGGCCCTCGAGCCCGCCGCCGCGGCCGACCGGGTCCGGGCGGCCTGCCGGTCGGTGATCGACGGCGAGCGGCCCGCGGTGCTCCTCGTCTCCGACGTCGACGCCGTGCTCCCCGCCGCCGACCCCCCGCCGCTCGCCACGGTCGTCCTCGACGCCCTCCGGGAGGTCGTGGCCACCGAGCGCGCCGCGCTCATCGTGACCACGGCCCGTCCGGAAGGACTCGACCCGCGCCTGCGCGGAGCGGACCTCGTGGACCGCGACCTCGGTCTCGCCGCTCCCGGTGACCCCGAACGCGCCGACCTGCTGCGGGTGCTGCTGCGCGAGGTTCCCCTCGCCGGGGACGTCGACCTCGCCGCCGTCGCCCGGCGCGCGCCGGGCTTCGTGGCCGCCGACCTGGCCGCACTCCGGCGGGAGGCGGCCGTCCGGACCGCCCTGCGCGGTGCCGCCGACCCCGGCGAGGCGCCCACCGAGCTGCAGGTCACCCAGGCCGACCTCCTCGCGGCCGTGGCGTCCGTGCGCCCGGTGTCGCTCTCGACCGGGTCGCCGACGCTCTCCAGCGGCGGCCTCACCCTCGACGACGTCGGCGACATGGTCGAGACCAAACAGGCGCTCACCGAGACGGTCCTGTGGCCGCTGCGCTACCCCGACTCGTTCGCGCGCCTCGGCGTCGACCCGCCCCGCGGGGTGCTGCTCTTCGGGCCCCCGGGCTGCGGGAAGACGTTCCTCGTGCGGGCGCTCGCCGGGACCGGCGCGCTCAACGTGTTCGTGGTCAAGGGTGCGGAGCTGCTCGACAAGTACGTCGGGGAGTCCGAGCGCGCGGTCCGGGAGCTGTTCCGCCGCGCCGAGGACGCCGCGCCCGCGCTGGTGTTCCTCGACGAGGTCGACGCCCTCGCCCCCCGCCGCGGCGGCTCGACCGACGCCGGCGTCGCCGACCGGGTCGTCGCCGCGTTGCTCACCGAGCTCGACGGGGCGGAGCCGCTGCGCGACGTCGTCGTCCTCGGCACCACGAACCGTCCCGAGCTGATCGACCCGGCGCTGCTGCGGCCCGGCCGTCTCGAACGCCGCATCTCCGTGCCCCCGCCCGACGCCGAGGCCCGGGCCGACATCCTGCGCTCGGCCGCGCGCGACGTGCCCCTCGCCGCCGACGTCGACCTGGCCGCCCTCGCCGCCGACCTCGAGGGCTACTCGGCGGCGGACTGCGCCGCCCTGGTCCGCGAGTCCGCCCTGACCGCGATGCGCGCGTCCCTGGACTCGACCGAGGTCACCGCCGCCGACCTCGCCGCGGCCCGCACGGCGGTCCGTCCATCGCTGGACGCCCGCCAGCTCGCCGACCTCGCGGCCTACGCCGGCCGCGCCTGACTCCCCTGCCTGCCTCCCCCGGGGTCCGCGGGCGGCGAGCCCGGTCAGCCGCCCTTGGTGCCGGCGGCGTTGGCGCCCCAGTCGTTGGTGGCGATGACGATGATCCCGGGAGAGGCGTCGGCGATCCCGGGGAACCGCGGCTCGACCCGCACCCCGAACTCGGACGCCGCGGCCTGCGCGGCGGGCTGCTCGCCGGTGCCGGGCCGGTAGTAGATCGTGCTCGTCGGGATGATGCCGCCCGGGTAGTTGCCGACGCCGGTGATGTTCCAACCGCGGGCCCGCATCTCGGCCGCGGCGCGGTCGGCGAGTCCGACGATCATCGAGTTGTTGAGGACCCGGAAGGAGACGGCCGCGTAGGTCCCGCCGCCGCCCGTCCCGCCGCCGCCCGTCCCGCCGCCGCCCGTCCCGCCGCCGCCCGGTCCGCCGGCCGCTCCCTCACCCGTCCCGCCACCGGCACCGGGTGCGGCACCGGGCGCGGCGTCGGGTGGCGGGATGATCGGGGCGCCGGCCGCGGGCGGGATGCTCCCGGTGACCGGCGGCGCCGGGGTGCCGACGGGTGCGCCCGGCGCCCCCGGCGTGTCGGACGCTCCCGGGGGGAGCGTGGGCTGGGCCCCCGGGGCGGTGGCCGCCCCGGGCAGGATTCCGACGGCACTCGGGGGCGGCGGGGCGGCGGCCGTCGAGGACGACCCCTGCCCGCCCAGGCTGATCAGCCCGACGACCGCGGCCACGGCGGCGATCGCGAGCAACGCGACGCCCGCAATGCGCATCCGAGAGGCGCCAGCGGCCCCGGGTCCGGTCATTGCTGCTCCCCTGCGACGAACGGTGTCTGTGCAGGGTCAGGAGAACATCAGGAGGGCCGTGCACCCAGGCGACGCGCCGCACGGGCGCGTTGCCGGCTCGTACGGAGCCTGCGCAGGCGCTTGACGAGCATCGGATCCGCGGCGAGGGCCTCGGGACGATCGACCAGGGCGTTGAGCACCTGGTAGTACCGGGTGGCTGACATGTCGAACAGCTCGCGGATCGCCTGCTCCTTGGCGCCGGCGTACTTCCACCACTTCTGCTCGAACACGAGGATCTCGCGGTCGCGGCGGCTCAACCCGCCGTCGTCACCACCGAAGGGATCGATGTCCCCGACGGTGTCGGCGGCTCCGACGGCGCCGGACACTCGCGCTCCCGAGGCGTCCATCACCCCTCCTCGACGACCTTCTCCTGCGGCGGATGCGCCCCGCGCGAGCCGGTCGGACCCGGGGCGGGACGGCGAATGACATGCATGTCATTCCGCGAGCACCATTCAACCACGCACCGCCGACAACGAGGGGCTCAACGCCCCGGCGACGCCGGAGGAGCAGGCATTACGGTGCCCCGCGTGACCGTGCGCCCCGTGGTCGTCGTGGGCGAACCGGTGCTGCACCGGCCCACGCGCGCGGTCCGCGCGGACGAGCTCTGCGGCGACGCGCTGCACGCGCTCGTCCGGGACCTCCTCGAGACGATGGACGCCGCGCACGGCGTCGGCCTCGCGGCCAACCAGGTCGGCGACGACCGGCGCGTCTTCGTCTACGACTGCCCGGACGAGGCGCTCGGGGAGCGGCGCCGTGGCGTCGTCGTCAACCCGGTCCTGGCGACGTCGACGGTCCCGGAGACGATGCCCGACCCGGACGAGGACGAGGAGGGGTGCCTGTCGGTGCCCGGCGAGACGTTCCCGACGGGGCGGGCCGGCTGGGCCGAGGTGACGGGCACCGACGCCGACGGCGCCCCGGTGACGGTGTCGGGCGAGGGGTACCTCGCCCGCTGCCTGCAGCACGAGACCGACCACCTCGACGGCTTCGTCTACCTCGACCGCCTGCTCGGCCGGCACAAGCGGACCGCCAAGCGCGCCGTCCGCGCCCACGGGTGGGGCGTCCCGGGGCAGACGTGGATGCCCGGCGTCGACCCTGATCCCTTCGGCCACTGAGCCCGCGCCGGGCCCGGAGGATAACGTCGGGTGCCATGTCGGCGTCCGCACCCGTGCACGCGCGCACCCCCCCCACGGCCCTGTCCGTCGCCGGCACCGACTCCGGCGGCGGCGCCGGCGTGACCGCGGACGTGCGGGCCTTCACCGCCTGCGGCGTCCACGGCTGCGTCGCCGTCGCCGCGGTGACCGTGCAGAACTCGGTGGGGGTCACCGGGTTCCACGAGGTGCCGCCCGACGTCGTCGCGGCCCAGATCCGCGCCGTCGCCTCCGACATGGGCGTCGACGCGGCCAAGACCGGGATGCTCGCCTCCCGCGCGATCATCGAGACGGTCGCGGCCACCTGCGACGAGGTGGGCATCGGGCGGCGCGCCGGTTCCCCGAGGGGAGGACGAACCCCCTTCGTCGTCGACCCCGTGGCCGCCTCGATGCACGGTGACCCGCTCCTCGGGGGCGACGCCCTGGAGGCCCTGCGCTCCGAGCTCCTGCCGCGAGCCACCCTCATCACGCCGAACCTCGACGAGGTCCGGCTGCTCGTCGGCATCACCGTCGTCGACGACGGCACCGCCCGCGAGGCCGCCCGCGCGCTGCACGCGCTGGGCGCGGGGGCGGTGCTGGTCAAGGGCGGGCACCTCGCGGCCCTGAGCGGTCGCGACGAACCTGAGTGCACGGACCTGCTCTTCGACGGCGCCACCTGCACGCCGTTGACGAGCCCCCGCCACCACACCGAGCACACCCACGGCGGCGGCGACTCGCTCGCCGCCGCGATCACCGCGGGTCTCGCGCGCGGCATGGCGCTCCTCGACGCGGTGCGCCTCGGCAAGGCCTACATCACCCGCGCCGTCGAGCACGCCTACCCGCTCGGCGCCGGTCACGGTCCCGTCTCGGCACTGTGGTCGGTCGCCGACTGGGAGCGGTGATCACCGGTCCTACGCTCACCTCCCATGGCCCCCATGCCGCGGCGCGCGCTGACCATCGCCGGCTCCGATTCGGGCGGCGCGGCGGGCCTCGAGGCCGATCTCCGGGCCATGACGGCGTGCGGGATCCACGGCTGCGTGGCCGTCACGGCGGTCACCGTGCAGAACTCGCTGGGTGTCTCCGACGTGCACCTCGTCCCCGCCGAGACGGTGGCCGCGCAGGTCCGGGCGGTGGTCGGCGACATCGGCGTGGGCGCGGCGAAGACCGGCATGCTGGCGACCGCGGAGATCATCGCGGCGGTCGCGGGAGTGGTCGACGAGGTGGGTATCGGCCGCGGGGAGAGCTCGATCCCGTTCGTCGTCGACCCCGTCGCGGCCTCGATGTACGGCGAACCGCTACTGGCTCCCGACGCCCTCGACGCGATGCGCGACCTGCTGTTCCCCCGGGCCACCCTCGTCACCCCGAACCTCGACGAGGTGGCACTGCTCGTCGGCGTCACCGTCACCGACACCGACACCGCCCGCGAGGCGGCCCGGAGACTCCACGCGTTGGGCGCTCGCTGGGTCCTGATCAAGGGCGGGCACCTGCGCGACTCCCCGGAGTGCACCGACCTGCTGTCCGACGGCGAGCGCACCTGGGAGTTCACCGGCCCGCGCCTGCCCACCACCGACGTCCACGGCGCGGGCGACGCCCTGGCCAGCGCGACCTGCGCGGCACTGACCCGGGGGTCGGGGATGCCCGACGCCCTCGCCTACGCCAAGCGCTACATCACCCGGGCCGTCGAGAACGCCTATCCGCTCGGCGCCGGGACGGGAGCGGTATCGCCCCTGTGGGCGGTCGTCGACTGGGACTCCGCCCACGGGACGGGTCAATGACACCGCGTTCGCCGGACCGGGTCGGGGCGGGTGTGCCCCTCCCGACTCTCGGGCACACACCGCCATGGCCGGCCCGGTGCAGGAGACGTCCGACACGCTCACCCCGGGCGGACCCCGGCTGCTGTTCTACGCCGAACGCCCGCGCCGCCGCATGCTCCAGGTGCTCGTCGACGGCGTCGTCGTGGCGTGGACGGTGCTCGGCGTGTCCCTGGCGGTCGCGTTGCACGACCTCGTGCTCATGCTGCAGTCCCCGGCCCGGGGGCTCGCGCAGGCCGGGGACGGCGTCCGCGGTGCGTTCTCCGACGCCGCGGGCGTCGCCGACGACATCCCGTTCGTCGGCGGCCGGCTGGGCGACGCGCTCGGCAACGGCACCACCGCCGGCCAGTCCCTGGTCGACGCCGGGAACCAGCAGGTCCAGACGGTGGCCTCCGTGGCGACGGGGCTCGCGTGGGTGCTGGTGCTCGTCGGCGTCGTGCCCGTCGTCGGGTACTGGCTCGTGCGGCGGGTCGGCTGGATCCTGCGGGCCCGCGACGCGGTGTACGCCCGCGCCCACGACGTCGACCTGCTCGCGCTGCGCGCCCTGACCTCGGCCTCCCCCGGTCGGCTGCGCCGGGCCGCGCCCGACGCGGCCGGCGCCTGGCGGCGCGCCGACCCCTACGCCCTCGCCCGGCTCGCCGACGTCGAGCTCGCCCGCATCGGCCTGCGCGGGCCGACCGCCGTCACCACCTCCGGGGCGGCATCCGGCGCGCCGCCGATCTGACCCCCCCCATCCGGACAGGTGCGTGACGGGTAGGGAAGGGTGGGACCGTGGCGACGATCCGGGGTCGGGCGACCGCGTGGGTCGTGCGGCGCTACCTGGCCTGGCGCACCCGCCGTGGCCTCGACCCCATCACCCTCATCCCCGACCACGCCCTCATGCCGCTGCGGCGCGATGGCCTCGACCCGGTGCCCGCCCTGCGCGAGGCCCGCGACGACGCGCCGGTCCGGCCGTTCCCGCTGCCGTTCGGGGTCACCGCCTGGCTCGTCACCGGCCACGAGGAGGCCCGGGCGATCCTGGGACGCGGGCAGGGCCTGTCGACGGACTTCTCCCACCTCATCGGCCGGGCCGGGGTGCAGGAGGGCCAGAACCCGGGCGGGCTCGGGTTCACCGACCCGCCCGAGCACACCCGCCTGCGGCACCTGCTCACCCCCGAGTTCACCAGCCGCCGCCTCGCCCGGCTCGGTCCGCGGATCACCGAGATCGTCGAGGGACGCCTCGACGCGATGGCCGCGATCGCGGCGTCGGGGGAACCGATCGACCTCGTACGCGACTTCGCGCTGCCCATCCCGTCGCTGACCATCTGCGAGCTGCTGGGCATCCCGTACACCGAGCGCGAGGAGTTCCAGGCCCTCTCGACGGCCCGGTTCGACCTCTTCGGGGGCGCGGGCGCAGCTGCGTTGGACAAGATCAGCGAATCGCTCGTGTACCTGCGGGGCGTGGTCGAGCGGCAGCGCGCCGACCCCGGCGACGGCCTGCTCGGGATGCTCATCCGCGAACACGGGGACGACCTCGGCACCGAGGAGCTCGCCCAGCTCGCCGACGGCCTGCTCACCGGCGGCCTCGAGACCAGCTCGTCGATGCTCGCGCTCGGCGCCATGGTGCTGCTGCGCGATCCGGAGAGCTTCGCCCTGGTGCGCGACGAGCCGGACGCGGTGCAGGGGTTCGTCGAGGAGCTCCTGCGCTATCTCACGGTTGTCCAGATCGCGTTCCCGCGCTTCGCGACCGAGGACACGACGATCGGTGGGGTCGAGATCGGTGCGGGCGACGCCCTGCTCGTCTCGCTCTCCGGCGCCGACCGCGACCCGCGCCTCACATCCGACCCGGAGCGGTTCGACCCACGCCGCCCGCCGACGCCGCACCTCGCGTTCGGTCACGGCATCCACCGCTGCGTCGGGGCGGAGCTGGCCCGGATGGAGCTGCGGACCGCCTACCCCGCGCTGCTCCGCCGCTTCCCCGACCTGCGCCTCGTCGGATCCGGGCAGGACCTGCCCCTGCGCGGCACCTCCATCGTCTACGGCGTGGACGCGCTGCCGGTGACCGTGTCCTGACCGCTGCCGGGGAGACCGCCCGGGCGTCGCCCGAACGGCCCCTATGCTGCCGCGGTATGAGCGAGCAGCGGGTGTCCCGCGACATCATGGTCGACGCGCCGCCGTCCGCGGTGTTCTCGGTCCTGGCCGACCCCCGCGCGCACCCCGACTTCGACGGCTCCGGCACCGTGCGCTCCGCGGTCTCCGGCCCCGACCGGCTCGGTCTCGGCACCCGCTTCGGGGTCTCCATGCGCATCCGGCTCCCCTACACGATCTCCAACGAGGTCGTGGAGTTCGAGGAGGACCGGCTGATCGCCTGGCAGCACTTCGGGCACCACCGATGGCGCTACGAGCTCGAACGCACCGCGAGCGGCGGCACGCGGGTCATCGAGACCTTCGACTGGTCGACCTCGCGCAGCCCGAGGTTCGTCGAGGCGATGGGGTTCCCCGCCACCAACGCCCGCGGTATCGAGCGCACCCTCCCCCGCCTCAAGGCGCTGGTGGAGTCCCGTTCGTGAGCGGGGGCGGCTCGGCTCAGTCGTCCACGGCCGGCGAGGAGGCGTGGGCCCAGTAGCGACGGGGGATGCGGCCCGCGCCGCGGGCGAGGCGCCCGGACTCCACCGCCAGGCGCATCGCCGTGGCCATCGCCTCCGGGTCCGACGCACGGGTGACCGCTGTGGCGAGCAGCACGGCGTCGCACCCCAGCTCCATCGCGAGGGCCGCCTCCGACGCCGTGCCGATCCCGGCGTCGAGCACCACCGGCACGGGCCGGCCCGCCATCGCGTCCACGATCATCTCGATGTTGTGCGGGTTGCGGATGCCCAGCCCGGTCCCGATCGGCGCGCCGAGCGGCATCACCGCCGCGCACCCGGCGTCGGCGAGCTTGGTGGCCAGCACCGGGTCGTCGTTGGTGTAGGGCAGGACGGTGAACCCGTCGTCCACGAGCGTCTCGGCGGCGTCGAGCAGCTCGATGGGATCGGGGAGCAGGGTGCGCTCGTCGGCGATCACCTCGAGCTTCACCAGGTCGGTGCCCAGCGCCTCACGGGCGAGCTGCGCGGTGAGCACCGCCTCGGCCGCGGTGCGGCACCCCGCGGTGTTGGGCAGCGTCTCGATCCCGAGGCGCGCGAGCAGCTCCAGCACGCCGGGACCGCCGGCGGCGTCGAGACGGCGCATCGCGACCGTCGTCAGCGCCGTGCCCGACGCGACGAGGGACCGCTCCAGCACCGCGAGGTTCCCCGCGCCGCCGGTCCCCATGATCAACCGCGAGCCGATCTCCCGTCCCCCGACCACGAGTGGATCACCCATCGTCAGCCTCCCTGCACCGCGGTGAGGACCTCGACGCGCGCACCGTCGACCAGCGCGACCGCCGGCCACGACGCGCGCGGCACCACCTCGTCGTCGACGGCCACCGCGACGCCCCGCGGGGGGACACCGTGCGCGGCCAGGACCTCGGCGACCGACGCGCCGTCGACGGTCTCGCGGGCCTCTCCATTGATCCACACCTTCACGAGGGCACCTCCTGGCGGGCGAAGCGGGACGCGGCGGCGGGCGCGACGGTGGCGGCCGGCTCGCGTCCGGCGAGGGCGTCGGCGAGGGCGTCGGCGGTGAGCGCGGTGAGCAGGACGCCGTTGCGGCCGTGCCCGGTGGCGGCGAGGAGTCCCTCAGGGCCGATCGGGCCGAGCAGGGGCACGTTGTCGGCGCTGCCGGGCCGGAACGACGCCGCGGACTCCTCGAGCGCGTAGTCGGCGATGCCGGGCAGGACGCGCTCGGCGTCGCCCAGGAGGTCGCGGACGCCGCCGACGGTGACGGCGGCGTCGAACCCCACCTCGTACTGCGTCGCCCCGAGCACGAGGCGGTCGTGGTCGCGGGGCACGGCGTACACGGCCCGCCCGGCCACCGACGCGCGGACGGTGCGGGTCGGGGGCGGCAACGACCCGCGACGGGCGCGGACACGCAGGATCTCGCCCTTGACCGGGCGGACGAGCCCGTCGAGGGCGGGGTGCAGCGACGCCGACCAGGCGCCGGCCGCGACCACGACGCGCCCGGCCTCGATCACGCCCTCGTCGGTGTCGACGCCGACGACGCACCCCCCGGACTCGACGACGCGGTGGGCGCGCACGCGGCGCAGCACCACCCCGGCGCGTTCGCCCGCGGCGCGCAGCGCGGTGAGGAGCAGGCGGTTGTCGACGGCGAGGTCGTCGGGGACGGCGATGCCGGCCCGGACCGCGGGTCCCAGGGCGGGTTCGCGGCGGCGGGCCTCGCGGCCGGTGAGGCGTTCGGCGTCGCGCCCCCAGTCGTGCAGGAGCGTGACGACGCGGTCGAGGTCGTCGCGGTCCGCGGCGTCGACGACCACCGCGATCGTGCCCTCGCGCCGCAGCCCGACCTCCAGGCCGGAGGCGGTCGCGACGGCCTCGGCGAAGGCGGGCCAACGATCCAGCGACGCCGCGCCGAGCTCGAGCAGCTCCCGCTCCCCCGGCCACGCCTCGGTGATCGGCGCGAGCATCCCGCCGGCCACCCACGACGCCCCCGAGCCCGGCTCCGGGTCGATGAGCACGACCTGCGCGGCCAGCCCGTCGTGCGCCGCGCGCCAGGCCACCGCGGAGCCGACGACGCCGGCCCCGATCACCACGAGACGGTCCTGCATTCCTCACCACTCCCTGCGCCGGCATGACCCGGATCAGGTTCGACGGTCGGGGTCCGGAGACCCCCTCTCAGCCCGCTGTCCGGGCTCCCGTGTCGCTCCCGCCCCCGACGCTACGCGATAGCGTCGCGGGCGTGATCGAGCCCGAGCGGCGCCGGGACCGGCTGCAGGACGCGCGCCTCTACCTCTGCACCGACTCCCGGCGCGGGCGCGGTGACCTCGCCGCGTTGGCCGACGCCGCGCTGCGCGGCGGGGTGGACGTGATCCAGCTGAGGGAGAAGGGCCTCGAGGCGGCGGAGGAGCTCGACGCCCTCGCGGTCCTGGCCGAGGCGTGCCGGCGACACGACGCGTTGCTCGCCGTGAACGACCGCGCCGACGTCGCGCTCGCCGCGGACGCGGACGTGCTCCACCTCGGGCAGGACGACCTGCCGGTGCCGTGGGCCCGGCGCGTCGTCGGCGACGCGGTGCTCATCGGCCGCTCCACCCACGACGCCGCGCAGGCGGCCGCGGGCGCCGCCGAGGACGGCGTCGACTACTTCTGCACCGGCCCCTGCTGGCCGACGCCGACCAAGCCCGGCCGCCCCGCCCCCGGTCTCGACCTGGTGCGGGAGACGGCCACGGCGGCCCCGCGACGCCCGTGGTTCGCCATCGGCGGCATCGACGACGACCGCCTCGATGAGGTCCTCGACGCCGGGGCCGCGCGCGTCGTCGTCGTGCGGGCCATCACCGAGGCCGACGACCCGGAGGCCGCGGCCCGGGCCCTCGCCGCCCGGCTGCGTCCCGGCCCCGACGCAGAGCGAACGGCACGTTCGTTCCCGTAGAGGGGAACGAACGTGCCGCTCGCTCCGGCGGGATCCGGCTCAGCCGGCCGGCGTGGGCTCCGCGCGGAAGCTGGGCACGCGCAGCCCGCCCCCGGTGGCCGGGGTGGACGCCGCGCCGGGCGCCGGGGTCCGCGTCGAGGTCGCGCCCGTGCTGCGTGGCGACGAGGTCTCGGTCGGGCCGGCGTCCCCGGCACCCCGCGGGGCGGTCGTCGTCGGGGGGGCCGACCCGTCGGACGCGGGGTCGGTCGTCGCGGTCGGCGCCTCGGTCCCCGTCGACTGCCCGAAGATCGCGCCCACCGACGTCCCCGAGCTACCCCCGGAGAGGGGGTGCCCGGTGGCGGTCTCCACGCCGAAGCTCGCGAGGAGCCCGATCGCGAAGATGCTCGCGGCGAGGCCCGCCGTGGCGATCCAGAACTTCTTGCCCCGGCGCGGGCGCGACCTGGCGGCGCCGTCGACGACGGTGTCCATCGGCGTCACGCGGGTCGCGTCGTCGTCCGGGCCTCCGGGGCCTCCGGGGCCTCCGGGACCCCCGCCCTGACCGAACACCGCAGTCGGGGCCGCCTCCGGGCCGTTCGGCCCGACCGGCCCGCCGGGACCCCTCGGTCCCACCGGGCCCCCGACCCTGGCGTCCGGGATGCGCGCCGTCGGGTCCGGGCCCGGCCGCGCGGCGCCGCGCGGGTCGACCTGGGTGGCGACCGTGCGTCCCCCGGCCCGCAGGGTGCGACCCGGCTGGGCGGGCCCGCGGGCCGGACCGGGCCGACCCGGCTGGCCGGGCTGACCCGGTCTCCCGGGACCTCCCGGTCCGCCGGGGAGCGGGTTGACCCGCACCCCCCCGGGCGGGACCGGGGCGGGGCGCACGCCGGGTCGTCCCGGGGGGCCGGCGGGAGCACCGCCACCGGGGCGGGAACCACCGGGACGCGATCCCGCACCCGCCGACCCGACGCCCTGGGCGCCGGGGAAACCGGCAGGCACTCCGGTGACGCGGGCGACGGCGCTCCCGACCCGGGTCTGCCCGGGGCCCACGACGAGACGGTCCCGCACGCGGTCACGGGTGCGCTCGAGTGATCGCTGGTAGAGGGCGCTGCCCACGGTGCTCACGATCGAGGCGGCCGCGGCGCCGCCGATCGTGCCGAGGACCCCGAGGAAGGATCCGAGGATCGCGGCGGTGGCCGCGGCCAGGGCCGCCGCCGCGATCTGCGGGAAGGTCAGTCCGGTGGCGGCGGTGCTCTCGCCGTTCGTCTCGTCGCTCATGGCTCCAGGTGCTCGCCTGCGGGGGGACGGTGGGCTCGGGCGGGGCACGGGACCGACGATCCTTCGGCCCACCCACCACGCACGACGTGCGACAGCCTCCCGCCGTTGAACGACGGTGAGGACATTCACCCCGCCGCTGAGGCCGTCACGCCGTCGGCCGCGCGAGAACCCCCGAACGGCCGCGTCACGCCCGCATCACTAGCGGGGCGTGTCCGAGTGTGCCTCCTCGTGGAGCGGGTGCCGCGGCCCGGGGTGGCCCGGCGGCAGCGCCGATCGGACGAGCGGCCACGACAGCAGCAGGCACGCGGCGATCAGCGGCCACGTGAGCACCAGCTGGGCGACGCCGAGGGCCACCGGGAGATCGGCCGCCCAGAGCGGCACGAGCACGGCGAGTCGCAGCGCGTAGGTCGCGGCCCACGGCCAGCTCGCGCGGCAGTAGCCGCGGACCAGGTCGGGATCGCGCCGCCAGACCGTGGGGTGCCCGAGGGCGGCGCCCACCACGAGACCGAGCAGGGGCCGGCGGACCGCGATCGACACGACCCAGGCCACGAGGCTGCCGGCGTTGGCCACGATGCGCGGGAGGAAGAAGTCCTCGGCCTGGCCGGTCCACAGCGCGAGCGCGGCGGCCAGGACCGCCACCGTGAGACCGACGAGGACGGCGCGGAGCCGCTCGCCGCGGCGGGCCCGCCACACCGCGACGCCCACGGCCACCGCGACGGCGGCGATGCCGCCGACCCCCACGGGCTGCGCGAAGCCGGCCGCGTCCGCCCCGAGCCACGCCACCACGAACGCAACGGAGGGCGACGTCGCGTCGAGCGCGGGCCCGCCGCCGCGCAGGAGCTCCCGCAGCGGGTCGCTCGAGTCCCTGCCCGTACGCGCCATCGATCCCCACTCTGCCCGAGCAGGGCGCGGCAGCCGAGAGGAGCTACGGCAGGTCGGGGACGAGTCCGCGTCGGGCGAGCTCGTGGCGAAACGTGGGCGACGGCGCGCTCGGGGAGGAGACGTCGACGAGGACACCGTTGGGGTCGCAGACCAGCATCTGCCGGCGCCCGAAGAACAGGTCACGGGGCGGCGCCACCACGGGCAGCCGGCGACGCCGGGCGAACGCGTGCACGGCGTCCACGTCGTCGACGACGAAGGTGAGCAGGATGCCCGCCGGCTCGGCCCGGTGGGAGGCGGGCACGAGGTCGTGGTCGACCCGCCAGATCCCGAGCTCCTGCGCGGAGTCCGGGACCTCACCGGGACCGAAGGCGGACGTCGCCGCGGGGCCGGTTGCGGTGCTGAGTCCGATGAACCAGTCGCTCTCGTACGTCACGCCGAAGCCGAGGAGCTCGACGTAGAAGTCGCGGGTCTCGGTCAGGCGGTCGGAGAGGATCGTGGGGAACGCGCGCTGCACCGTCATCGGACGGGTCCTCCTCGTGCCGTCAGGAGCGGGCGCACGGCATCCTGCTACACCCCGGACGGGTGACGTCACCAGGACGCGCCGACCGGATCGCCGGGCGGCCCGTCCAACGGGCCGACCGTCGCCCGGATCACCGCCCAGCACGCCCTCGCCAGATGCGTGCCGAGCATCTCCTCCGTCACCCCGTGGGGTTCCTCGAGCCAGTGCCCGGCCGCGGCGTCGACCATCCCGACCAGCCCGAACGCCAGCGGGTGCGCCACCGCCGCCTCGACGCGCGCGCCCAGGGAGCCGTCGACGAGCATCCCCGCCACGTGCGCCGACACCGTCGAGCGGACGTTGGCCGCTGCCACCTCGCCGGCGCTGGGCAGCGAGGCCCGTCGCAGGTAGCGGTAGACGTTCGCGTGGCCCGCGAGCCAGCGCAGGTGGGCGCGCAGCGCACGCTCGAGCATCTCGGAGGGACGGCCGGACGGCCGCCACACCGGCTCGAGGTCCTCGACGAGACGTTGCACGGAGCGGGCGGCGATCGCGGCCTGGAGGTCGTCCTTGCCGTCGAAGTGGCGGTAGAGGCCCGGGCGTGAGACGCCGGCGCGCCCGGCGATCTGCTCGGTGGTGACGTCGGGTCCGTGCTCGGTGATGGCGGCGACAGCGGCGTCGACGAGCTCGAGGCGTCGTGCCTCGCGGTGCCCGGCCCAGCGGGTCGCCCGGCCGTCACCGCTCGGCGCGTCGTCGTCCGGAGGAGGGGTCCTCGCCATGGTCACTCCTGGGTGCGCCGGGTCACGCGGCGGTGCGGGCGGGCAGCGCGAGGAGGCGGTGATCGGAGGTGAACAGACGCCGCACGAGGCCGAGCGCGATCACCGTCGTCGTCGTGGACGACGCCGCGAGCACGAGGATCATGACGACGGCCTGGGTGAGGACCGCCGAGATCGGGTCGACGCCGGCGAGGATGAGCCCGGTCATGGCACCCGGCAGAAACACCAGGCCCGTCGCCTTCGTCGTCTCGATCTGCGGGCTCAACGACGAGCGCAGGACCCCGCGCAGGTAGGGCGCCGCGGCCTGGCGGGCGGGCTGACCGAGGGCGAGGCGGGCCTCGACCTCGTCGCGCTTGTCGCGCAGCTCCTCGACCATCCGCCGGCCCGCGAGCACCGTCGATGTCATCGAGTTGCCGATGATGAGCCCGGACATGGGCACGAGCGTGCGAGAGGACAGCGGGAGGACCCCGAGGCCGAACACCACGAGCAGCGTCACCGCACCCGCGACGACGAACGAGGCGAGCGCGAGCGGCAGCAGGGCCGGCACCTCGGGCGCCCGTCGCCGCGCCACGTACCCGGCGTACGCGAGCATGCCCGCCACCCACAGCCACGACCACCACAGCGAGCGCCCGGGCTGGAGCAGGAGCACGAGGACGCCGCCGACGAGCAGCAGCTGCACCAGGGCGCGGGTGGACGCCCAGACGATGCTGCGCTCGAGCCCCAGCCGCTGGACGAGTGAGATGCCGGCGGCGACCACCACGAGGACCAGCGAGGCGGCCAGCCCGAGCCAGCTCACGGTGCTCATGACGCCACCCCCTCGGCGGGACGGACCCCGCCGTCTCCGACCTCGAGGACGCGGTCGGCGACGCGCCCCACCTGCTCGCCCTCGTGGCTCACCCACACGATGGTCAGTCCGGCGCGCGCGAGCGCGGCCGCGGTGTCCTCGAACTTGCGCTTGGGCTCCTCGTCCAGGGCCGACGTGGGCTCGTCGAGCAGCAGCGTCTCGGGCTCGGTCACCAGCGTGCGGGCGAGGCACATGCGCTGCATCTCCCCGCCGGAGAGCTGGTCGGCGGGGCGGTCGAGCAGGCCGGGGTCGAGGGAGACCCGGCGCAGCACCTCGGTCATGGAGTCGGTCGTCGCGCGCGGGGCGGCGACGGCGAGGTTGTCGCGCACCGTGCCGGCGAACGGCGTCGGGCGCTGGAAGACCATGCCGACGCGGCGACGCAGCTCGAGCGGGTCGATCTCGTCGAGGGCGCGGCCCCGGTACGAGACGGTGCCCGCGTCGGGGACGTCGAGCCGGTTGAGCAGCCGCAGCAGCGTCGTCTTGCCCGAGCCCGAGGCGCCCCAGAGCACGGTCACCCCCTCGCGGGGGATCTCCGCGTCGACGGCGTCGAGGACCCGCCGCCCGCTGCGCGCGACGGCGACGCCCTCGAGCCGGAACGCCGGTGCCTGCTCGTCGTCTCCTGTGTCCACACGAGGTTCATACCCGCGAGGACACCCGCTCACCGGCCCGGCCGACGAGCACGAGCACACACCCGGCCAGTACCCCGGCCAGCGCGGCGCGCGCCCCGGAGGTCGGGGCGGCGAGGGCGACGAGGACCGAGAAGGTGGTCGCCGCCCAGGAGAACACCGCGATCCAGCTCCGCAGGGAGCGCGCGCCTCGGGTCTCGGTCGGATCGGCCCTGGCGCGGATCGCGCGCCAGGCGGCCAGCACGAACGCCACGCCCAGGCCGACCAGCAGGATGACGGTGCGCTCCGGCCCGGGCGGGACCAGCGCGGGGGTCGCGAGCGCGACGAGGGCGACGACGGCGGCCGCCCCGGTGATCAGCCATCCGGCGCGGCGAGCTGCGGATCCGGAGAGCACGGTGGTGACGGTAACCGCTCGCGGGGCATCGGCAGCGTGGAGTGGCTGCTGGAGCAGCGCACCGGCGACGTCGTGTGGACGGTCCGACTCACCGGCATGTGAGCGGACGGGCCGCTTGACCTGCCGCGTCTCCGACAGCTGCGGGCCTCCTCATCGCCGCTCTTGCGATCCAGCCTGGCGCCGTCTACACGTGGAGTTTCGAGCGGCGTGCGGGATCGTTCAGCGTGAACTTCACCGATAGAGTTCTCCGCTTTCTCGGAAAAGCCTCGACTCGATGCGCCGACCCCTCGGCGCGATCGATCGGGGGCCGAGTGGGGCTACTGCTACACGCGCTGCTGCATCCCGATCATGGGCCGGGTGGGGACCCGTCCTGACCTGGAGCCGGCGCGGGGATTCGAACCCCGGACCTTTCGCTTACAAGGCGAGTGCTCTGCCGATTGAGCTACGCCGGCACAGGGGCCATGGTACGGAGCGACCCGTGCCGGCTCTCCCGACGCGGGTCACCCCGCCGGACGACAACCGACGGAGCCACCGCGGCGTCTGATGAGGTGCACGGATGAAGTTTCCCCGCGTGCCCCGGTTACGAGCCGGACCGCGGGGCGATCGGGGAGAGGAAGGTCCGCCCGTGGGCGCGGCCCAGCGAGCGCAGCGAGTCCAGCGAGCCACCAGCTCGATCCGGCGACAACTCCCTCCGAAGGTCGATCTCCGTCGCGCCATCGACGCGCCGACCATGCGCGACACCCTGCTGCCGGCCATGCCCGGCCCGCAGGTGGCCGCCGACGCCCAGGTGCTGCGCGTGCTCGACCTCGCCCTGCGCGTCGGCGAGGTCCAGCTCGCGACCGGCGGGGGCGCGGCGGTCGCCCACGACACGATGCTCGCCATCGCGAGTGCCTACGGCCTCCCGACGTGCGACGTCGACATCGCGTTCTCGACGATCACCATGTGCTGTCACCGCGGCAACGAGGCCGGCCCGGTGACGACGATGCGCAACGTCCGGTACCGCACGCAGGACTACACGCGCCTGGCCCAGATCGACGACATCATCAAGGCTGTCGTCGACGCCGACGTCCCGATCACCGTGGATGAGGCCTTCGAGCGTCTCGCCGCCGCGGCGGACGGCTCGCACCCGTACCCGCGGTTCGTGGCCGGGATGGCGCGGTCGGCGTTCGCGGCGGCGGTCGCCCTCCTGCTCGGTGGCAGCCCGATGGTCGCAGGCGTGACGTTCGTCCTCACCGGGCTGGTATGGGGCGCGGCACGCTGGCTCGGGCGCCGCAACGTGCCCATGTTCTTCCAGCAGGTGGTGGGGGCCACGCTCGTCACCACGACGGCGACGGCGCTCGCGGCGGCGCAGGTGCTCGACGACTCCCCCGCCTTCGTCGTCGCCGCCGGGCTCGTCGTGCTGCTGTCGGGGCTCTCGCTGGTCGGTCTGGTGCAGGACGGGATCACCGGGTTCCCCATCACCGCCGCGGGCCGCATCGTGGAGGTGGCCCTGGCGTCGGCGGGACTGCTGGTCGGCGTCGTCATGTCGTTGCGGGTGGCCGGCGCGATCGGCGGCCAGGAGGCCACCTCGTACGCCGCGACCGTCCCCGCCCTCGTGCCCCAGCTCGCGGTCCCGGAGCTGATCGCGGCCGCGGCGGCCGGGCTGTTCTTCGCCCTCAGCGCCTACTCGCCGCTGTCCTCGCTGCCCTGGGCGGCGCTCTCGGGGGCCCTGTCGTGGGCGGTGTACGCCTTCCTCACCGACGTCGGCGTCGGGGCGGTGGTCGCCGCCGCGCTGGCGGCGAGCGTGCTCGGGCTGGTCGCCATGTTCGTCCCGCGCCGGGTCAACCTGCCGCCGCTGGTCCTCGTCGTCGCCGGGATCACACCGCTGCTCCCGGGCCTGACGCTCTACCGAGGCTTCGCCGCGCTGGCCCTCGACGCGGTGAGCGACGGAGCGGTCACGATCCTGCTCGCGCTCACGTTCAGCCTCGCCCTCGCCGCGGGGGTGTCCTTCGGGGAGCAGATCGGGGGGCCGCTGCAGAACGGGCTGCGACGCCTCTCCGGGCGCCGCGCGCGCAGCCACGGGCTCGAGAGCACCGACGGGGTCGGCGAGGACGCCGCGGAGCAGGCCGCGCGGGGCCGCACCCGACGGCCCCGCGTCTTCTGATCCGTCGGGCCCCCCGACCCGGTCCTACCCCGTGCGGGCCGGGCCCGAGGTGGCGCGGGCCAGGAGCTCGGTGGGGAGCAGGAGGGTCCGCGAGCGCTGCCGGTCGCCGCGGTCGAGCAGCAGCTCCCCGGCCGCGCGCCCCTTGTCCAGGGTCGGCTGGCGCACGGTGGTCAGCTCCGCGCGGTCGGCCGCCGGGACGCCGTCGAAGCCGGTGACGGTGAGGTCGCCGGGCACGTCGTGTCCCAACGCGCGAGCGGCCTGCAGCGCGCCGAGGGCGAGCAGGTCCGATGTGCAGAGCACGGCGGTGATGCTCGGGTCCCGGGCGAGGAGCTGCTGGAGTCCCGACGCCCCGGCGTGCTCGCTGTGGTCGTAGCGCTCGACCACCGGCACTCCCGCCCAGTCGATGCCCGCCTCGGCGAACCCGTCGCGCAGACCCGCGAGCCGGCGCCGCTGCACCTCGTAGCGGGCGGAGAGCTGGCGGGCCACCGGGGCGAAACCGTCGTTGCGGTCGGTCGAGAGCCGCATGCACAGCACGCCGATGCGGCGGTGCCCGAGCCCGGTGACGAGGCGGGACATGTCGACCATCCCGGCGTGGTCGTCGATCCCGACGCGGTCGACGTCGGGCACCGCGGTGGGCTGGTCGCACACGACGACGGGGACGGGCCGCTCGAGGACCGCGGCGAAATGCTCGTCGTCGTCGGGCATGGAATACACGACGAACCCGTCGACGCCCGCGCGGGCGACCGCTCCGACGTCGTCGGCGTCCGGGCTCACCGGCACGAGCAGCAGGCCGGACCCGTTGTCCTCGCACGCGAGGGCGAGGCCCTCGAGGAACTGCACGGCCACCGGGTCGCGGAACGCGTATGAGAGCGCTTCGGTGAGCAGCAGGCCGACGGCGCCGGCCTTGCGCGTGCGCAGCGAGCGGGCCACCGGGTCGGGGCCGGGGTAGCCGAGGCGTCGCGCGGTGTCCAGGACGCGGCGACGCAGCGCCGGCGAGAGCTGGTCGGGCCGGTTGTAGGCGTTGGAGACGGTGGTCCGCGAGACGCCGAGCTCGGCCGCGAGGGAGGCCAGGGTGGTGGTCCGCCGCGTGGGCCGCCGCCCGTCGAGTGCCTCGGTCACGTTCGCACGGTATCGACTGTCTCGATCTAGGGCCACTCTTCGGCGTCGTCAGGGCACCCGAACGGATCGCGGACCCCGTCCCCGGGCCAAAGTCGACAACCGTTATCGTTATGCTCTCGACGCGACCACGAGGAGCCGTCCCGGATGCCCGTAGCCCGCCGCCGCATCGCGCTCCCCCGCGTGCTCGGCCCCCTCGTCCTCGCGGCGTCCTTCGCCCTGATCGCGTCGTGCGGGGGGCCGAGGCCTCGACACCCACCTCGTCGGGCACCGATCGCCGGGCCCGGCGTCCAGGTGCGCTCGTGACCGATCTCGTGCGGCTGCGGGGAGCCGAGGTCCGGCGCGGGGACCGGACGCTGTGGTCGGGGCTGGACCTCACCGTCTCGCCCGGCGAGTTCATCGCGGTCCTCGGGCCGAACGGATCGGGCAAGACCACCTTGCTGCAGGTCCTGCTCGGCCTCCTGCCCCTGTCCGCGGGGGAGGTCGTCCTCGACGGTGCCGTGCCCCGCCAGGGCAGCCCGGACGTCGGCTACATCCCGCAGCAGACGACCGTCGACCCACTGACCCCGCTGCGGGGCCGCGACCTCGTCGGGCTCGGCCTCGACGGCCACCGCTGGGGCCTCGGGCTCGGCGCCCGGGCCCGGCGGCGCGAGCGGGTGCGCGACGCGCTGGCCCAGGTCGACGCCCTCTCCTACGCCGACGCCCCCGTCGGCATGCTGTCCGGAGGCGAGCAGCAACGGCTGCGGGTGGCCCAGGCCCTCGTCGACGACCCGCGGCTGCTGCTCGCCGACGAGCCGCTGCTCTCGCTCGACCTCGCGCGCCAGCGCACCGTCGTCGAGCTCGTCGACCGGCGCCGCCGCGAGCACGGCACGGCCGTCGTCTTCGTGACCCACGAGGTCAACCCGGTGCTCCCCGTCGTCGACCGGCTCCTCTACCTCGTGGACGGCCGGTTCCGGATCGGGACCCCCAACGAGGTGATGACCTCGGAGAACCTCTCGCAGCTCTACCGCACCGACGTCGAGGTGGTGCGCCTCCGCGGCCGGATCCTCGTCGTCGGCGCCGAGGACTCACCGGTGCACGCCCACCACCCCGAGGTCCCCGGAGTTCTCCGGTCGATCCGGTGAGCTCTGCCGGGCCGCGGGCGCGTTCCGTACCCGGCGGCGCGCCACCAGAGAGCCGGCACCGATCATGGCCGGGTGAGGTTCTCCGACGCTGCGATCATCGCGGTCGCGGGCGGCTGGGCGGGGATGATCAACACCATCGTCGGGTCCGGGACGCTGGTGACGTTCCCGGTGCTGCTCGCCCTCGGCTACCCACCCCTGACGGCGAACATCTCCAACGGCCTCGGCCTGGTGCCCGGCTCGATCACCGGGGCGATCGGCTACCGTCGGGAGCTCGCGGGGCTGCGGGGCCGGATCGGGCGGCTCGCGGTGGCCTCGGTGCTCGGCGGGCTGGTCGGGGCGGTGCTGCTGCTGTCGCTGCCGTCGTCGGCGTTCGACGCGGTGGTCCCCGTCCTGGTCGCGCTCGCCGTGGTGCTCGTCGTCGTCCAACCGCTCGTGGCCCGCCGGCTCGCCGCCCGTCGGAGCACGGCGCGGACCCGGGTGGGTCCCGGGTTGCTCGCCGGGACCTTCGGCACCGGCGTCTACGGCGGCTACTTCGGCGCCGCGCAGGGCGTGCTGCTGCTCGCCGTGCTCGGCATCGCGGTCGACGACGACCTGCAGCGCCACAACGCGGCGAAGAACGTTCTCGCGGCGCTGACCAACCTCGTCTCCGGCGTGGTGTTCGCGCTGGTCGCGTCCGTGTCCTGGCCCGTGGTCGGCCTGATCGCGGGCGGGTCGATCGTCGGCGGGATCGTCGGCGCGCTCATCGGGCGGCGGCTGCCGCCGCTGGTGCTGCGCGTGGTCATCGTCGTCGTCGGGGTCGTCGCCTTCGTCCTGCTCGTGACCTGAGCCCGCCGGGGGCGGCTCCACGGGCGCTGCGCAACCTCGTCGCTGGTCGCCGTCCCGTGCGAGAACTGCGACCCTCCCGACCCTCCCGACCCTCCCGAGCGAACGGCGCGTTCGCTCGCATAGTGCGGAACGAACGTGCCGTTCGCTCAGCAGGCGACCCAACGGCGACGGAACGGCCCGGTGAGCTGGTGCGGCCGTCAGCTGGTGCGGCGGCGCCGCGCGACCTCCGCGAGCGCCACCCCGGCGGCGACGGAGGCGTTGAGCGACTCCACGTCGCCGGCCATCGGGATCGCGACGGTCCCCTGGCAGGTCTCGCGGACCAGGCGCGAGAGCCCCTTGCCCTCCGAGCCGACCACCACCACCAGCGGCGCGAGCGCGGCGCCGGGACCCATCACGGCGTCGAGATCGTCGATCGTGGCGGGCGAGGCGCCGTCGAGCCCGACCGCGCTGAACCCCTCGTCGGCCCACGCGCCGAGGGTGCGGCTGAGGTTGGTCGCGCGGCCGACGGGGAGGCGAGCGGCGGCGCCGGCCGAGGTCCGCCAGGCCACCGGGGTGACCCCCACCGAGCGGCGCAGCGGCAGCAGCACACCATGGGCGCCGAACGCGGCGGCCGAGCGGATCACGGCACCGAGGTTGCGCGGGTCGGTGACCCCGTCGAGGGCCACGAGCAGCGGTTCGACGCCCGCGAGGTGCGCGGCCTGCCGCGCCGACTCGAGCAGGTCGTCGGGATGGGAGTAGGCGAAGGCGGGCACCGACAGGGCCACCCCCTGGTGCACCGAACCCTCGGCCATCCGCTCGACGTCGCCGCGCGGGACCTCCAGGACGGGCACGCGCTGGTCGCCCGCGGCGCGCAACGCCTCCCGGACCCGGTCGTCGACGTCGATGCCCTGCGCCACGTGCAGCGCGATCGCCGGCATGTGCGCGCGCAGGCTCTCCACCACGGCGTTGCGTCCCAAGACCACCTGTGGACCGTCGGGCGCGTCGCGTCGGGAGGGGGGCCGACCGCCCCGGCGCCCCTCGGAGGTGGGCGGGCGGGCGGCGTCCCCACCCCGGCCCGCGGGCGAGGAGTCGGCCCCGGACTCGCCGCGGTAGGACTTGTGATAGGGCCGCTTCTCCGCGCGCGGCGTCGGACCCTTGCCCTCGAGGCCCTTGCGACGCTGGCCCCCGGAGCCGACCGTGGGGCCCTTCTTCGTGCCCGGCTTGCGCCGCGCACCCGGCCGCCGTGAGTTCCCCGCCATCTAGCTGCCGTCCTTCAGTGTCCATCGGGGGCCGTCCGGGGTGTCCTCGATGGACACGCCGGCGCTGGTGAGCTGGTCGCGCAGCGCGTCCGCGCGCGCGAAGTCGCGCTCGGCGCGGGCGCGGGTGCGCTGCGCGAGCAGATCGTCGACGAGGGCTCCGAGGGCGCTCAGCGCGGCATCGCGACCCGACGCGCCGCCGGAGCTCCAGTGCGGGTCGAGAGGGTCGACCCCGAGCACGGCCGTCATCGCCCGCACGAGCGACGCGGCGGCCGTCGCCGCGTCCCGGTCGCCGGCGTCGACGGCGATGTTGCCCTCGCGCACCGCCTCGTGCATCGCGGCCAGCGCGGTTGGGGTCGAGAGGTCGTCGTCGAGAGCGGCCGCGAAGGCGGGCGCCCGCTCGTGCAGCGGTCCCTCCGCCGGGTGGACCGCACCGAACCGTTCGACGACGCGGTGCACGAAGCCCTCGATCCGGCGGTAGGCCGCGGCGGCCTCTGTGAGCGCTCCGTCGGAGAACTCGATGGTGGAGCGGTAGTGCGGGCCGACGAGGTAGTAGCGCAGCTCGACGCCGCGGACGCGGTCGAGGACCGCGGGAACGGTCAGCGTGTTGCCCAGCGACTTCGACATCTTCGCCCCGGACATCGTCACCCAGGCGTTGTGCAGCCAGTACTCGGCGAAGCCGTCGCCCGCGGCGCGGGACTGCGCACGCTCGTTCTCGTGGTGGGGGAAGACCAGGTCGAGGCCGCCCCCGTGGATGTCGAAGCGCGGGCCCAGGTAGTGCGTGGCCATGGCCGAGCACTCCAGGTGCCAGCCGGGGCGGCCGCGTCCCCACGGCGTCGGCCAGCTCGGCTCGTCCGGCTTCGCGGCCTTCCACAGGGTGAAGTCGCGGGGATCGCGCTTGGCGGTCGGCGCCCCGTCGGGCTCGCCCTGCTCCATCTCCTCGACCCGCTGCCCGGACAGGTCCCCGTACGCGGGCCAGGTGCCGACGGCGAAGTAGACGTCGCCGCACCCGTCAGCGGCGGGGTAGGCGTGGCCGGCGGCGAGCAGGCGCTCGATCAGCTCGACCATCTCGGTGACGTGCCCGGTCGCCCGCGGCTCGACCGAGGGCGGCAGGCAGCCCAGCGCGTCGAAGGCGGCGGTGAAGGCGCGCTCGTGGGTGGCGGCCCACGCCCACCAGGGCTCGCCCGCGGCAGCCGCCTTCGTGAGGATCTTGTCGTCGATGTCGGTGACGTTGCGGACCAGCAGGACCTCGTGCCCGGTGTGGGCGAGCCAGCGGCTCAGCACGTCGAAGTCCAGGCCGGAGCGGACGTGGCCGACGTGCGGGACGCCCTGCACCGTGGCCCCGCACACGTACATCGACGCCGTCCCGGGCCGCAGCGGGCGGAACTCCCGCAGCGCGCGCGCCGCGGTGTCGTAGAGGTGCAGGCTCACCTTCCCCAGCCTACGGAGGGCCCCTCGACACCGTCGAAGGCCCGGCGGACCCGGGTGCCGACGGTCGACCCGAGGCCGGGGCGACGGCGAGGCGGGCGACCTCCGCGTGCAGCGTCGTGCGGTCGAGGGGGCGGAACTCCACGCGCTCGCCCGTCCGCCGGAGCGCCACTCGCCCCGGCGCCGTGTCGAGCACGGTGAGGACCTCGGGGTGCCGACGGCGGCCGGTGGCGTCGATCCAGGCCCCGCCGAATCGCAGGATCCGGAGCGGCGGCTCCGCCCACAACGCCGCGAGCCGCTCCGCGGCCACCCGGGGGACGCCGTGGCTGCGCATGGACCGGCGTCGCTCGGCCGCGTCGGCACCGCGCACGGTGGCCGGCACGCTCAGCGCGACGCCGGGCAGCGCGGGCACGACCGGAACGTCGAGGAGCAGCGCGGAGGCGAGATGGGCGGGGCGGTGGGCGCCCGGGTGGACACGCAGGTGCAGGGCGTGGTCCCGGTCGACACCGGCGACCACACCGAGCTCGCCCCGCGCGGCGGCGGTCCGCAGGCTCGCCGCGCCGGCGGTCCGGATGCGCACGTCGAGCTCGCGGTGGGGGCTGCGCAGGACCGCGAGCGCGTCGGCGACGTCGGTCCGCACCCGGTCGTGCGCGTCGACGAGGCCCTCGGCGACGAGCCGCGCCCACGCGGCGGCGTCGGCGGCGTCGCGCGCGGCGTAGGTGATGCCGTGGTCGGGGGTGTCGAGCAGGACGGGCTTCTCCCCGAGCCCGAGCCGACGCCAGAGCACGGTGTACTGCCCCGCATCCAGATGCGTGAGCGACACGAACGGGGACGCATCGGTCACCGCGGTCACTGCTCGATCACCGGCGGGGCAACCGGTGGGAGCTCGCCGAGCAGGGCGTCACGATCGTCCTCGACGAGGTAGTCCGGGCGGCGCAGCACCTGCTCACCCCCACCGCCGGCCATTCCGCCCATCGGGGCGAACGGGATCATCCCGCGCTGGGCCTCGCCCACGGGTGTACCGGGCGCCGAGGGCATCCGGCCGAGGGCCGGCTCGAGCACCGAGCCCCCCGCCCCGACACGGGGTCCGCTCCCGGGGGTCCCCCCGCCGCCCGGTCCTCCCGGGCCCGCGGTGACGCCCGCTCCGCTCCCGGGGCCGAGCGCCCCGCCGCTCCCGGGGCCGAGCGCCCCGCCGCTCCCGGAGCCGATCGCGCCGTGGCTCCAGGCGCCGCCGCCGGCACCGCCGCCGCCGGCACCGCCGCCGCCGGCACCGCCGCCTCCGACCCACCCACCGCTGCCCGTGCCCCCGCTCCAAGCACCGCCGCCGGCCGGCGAGCTCGACCCCGCCGGTCCGGGCGCACCGGTGCCCCCGACCCCGACGCGCCCCGTTCTCGCGCCGCCCGTCCCGCCACCGCCGGTCCCGACGCCGCTGGTCCCGACCCCTCCCGGCCCGACAGGACCGGGTGCGACGCCAGGCATCGACGGGCCGAACGGCGTCACGCCGACTCCGCCCGGCGACACCGCGGGGGACGCGGCGGCGGGCGATGCCCCTCCCGGGAGTGTGGCCAACGATCCCGGCGCACCGGCCCCGCCCGCCGGTCCGGCCCCGGTCGAGGCCGCCGGCGGAGTGCCCGCGGCGGCACCCGCGATCGCCGCGCCGGCGCCGAGCGCACCGCCATTCGAGACGCCAGCCGGGCCACCACCGGGCGGAACCCCACCGGGCGGGACGCCACCGGACGCGGAGCCCGCGCCTCCGGGGCCCGCGGCGTCGGGTCCGCCGCTGCGGGCGGCGGAGGGCTCGACGGTCACCGACGGTGGCCCACCCGCGCCGGCCGGCCCGACGAACTGCGGCAACGTCTCGACACGGACGGCGCTCTCGGTCTGGTAGTCCGTCATGAGCTGGCGTGCTCGACGCTCGGCCTCGGCCCGCTCGTGCATCGCCTTGTCCTCGTCCGTCTCGTAGAGGAACGGCGCGAGGCCGTCGTCGCCGGCAATGGCCTGCACCCAGTCCGGGGTGAGGTCGGCGGGAGGACCGGCGAATGCAGGCATCGCCCGGGCGGTCTCACCGAAGGACCGGGCCTGCTCGTGGGAGACGCCGCCCACCGAGTCGGCGAGGCCACGGGCCTGCTCGACCCAGCCCGCCATCGGGCCGACCGCGCCCTGCGCGCCCTCGGCGGCCGGCCCCGTCCGCGTCTCCCGGATGCCCGCCGTCGCCCGCTCGACCGAGGTGGCGACGTCGGTGAGCCGGCCGGCGAGCTGACGCCACGCGGCCCCGTTGGTGGCGAACCCGTCCCCGTTCGCCATCAGCCGGACCTGGAAGTCGATGTCCTCGTGCGAGACCGCGTCCCAGTTCGTCTCGAACACGGCGCCCTCCGTTCACCCTCCGGATCGCACGCCCGGCCCACGCTGGGTCGCAGCGTAGGCAGGATCGGGGCGGGCCCGGGGCCGTTCGGCGAAAGATCCCGCTCGGGAGAGCTGACGGCGGAGCCAGCGCGGTCAGCCCGTGACGAGCATCGCGGTGGCGACCGCGGCGATCCCCTCGCCCCGGCCGATGAGACCGAGGCCGTCGGTGGTCGTGCCCGACACCGCGACGGGACCACCGGCCGCGGCCGAGAGCGCGGCCTGGGCCTCCGCACGCCGGGTCCCGATGCGGGGGGCGTTGCCGATCACCTGCACCGCCGCGTTGCCGAGCACCCACCCCTGGGCCGCCACGACGCGGCGCGTCTCCCGCAGCAGCGTCACTCCGGACGCGCCGGACCAGCGGGGGCGCCCGACACCGAACACCTCGCCGACGTCGCCGAGCGCCGCCGCGGAGAGCATCGCGTCGCAGAGGGCGTGCGCGGCGACGTCGCCGTCGGAGTGCCCCGCGCAGCCGTCGACGCCCTCCCACCACAGCCCCGCGATCCAGCAGGGCCGTCCGACCTCGACGGGGTGGACGTCCGTCCCGACGCCCACCCTCATCCGGCGACCTTCACCGCGGCACCGGCCCGGCCGTCACGAGGGCTTCGGCCATCGCCAGGTCGAGCGGAGTGGTGATCTTCATGGCGCGGGGGTCGCCGGGAACGGTGACGACCGCCCCGCCGATCGCCTCGACCAGCCCGGCGTCGTCGGTGGCGGGGACGCCGCGACCCGCGAGCCGGTCGGCGACGGCCCGGGCGTGCGCCGCCCGCAGCACCTCCGGCGAGAACCCCTGGGGGGTCTGGACGGCCGCCAACCCGGTGCGGTCGACGGTGGCGTCCACGTGTCCGTCCGGCCCGACGCGCTTGAGGGTGTCGGCGACTCCGATCGCGGGCACCACGGCGTCGTGGCCGGTGCGCACCTTCTCGACCACGGCGCGGACGACCGCGGCCGGGCAGAGGCACCGCGCGGCGTCGTGCACCAGGATCACCGACGCCTCATCGACGTGCCGCAGGGCCGCGTGCACCGACTCGACCCGGTCGACGCCACCGTCGACCACCACGACGACGCCGCCGGGAGGGAGCAGGCCGCGCAGGACGGCGAGCCGACCGGGCGGAGCCGTGACGACCACCCCGTCGACGACCCCGCTCCCGAGCAGACCGTCCACCGCCCGCAGGACCATCGGACGTCCGGCCAGAGCGACCAGCGCCTTCGGATCGGCGGTGCCGAGACGGGTCCCGAGCCCGGAGGCCGGCACCAGCGCGACGACCGGACCGCTCCGGTCCGCGTGGGTCAGCTGGCCAGCACCTGGTCGAGCAGCGACTCGGCGGCCGTCTCGTCGGTGCCCTCGGCGAGCGCGAGCTCGCTGACGAGGATCTGGCGGGCCTTCGCGAGCATTCGCTTCTCGCCCGCCGACAGCCCGCGGTCCTTCTCGCGGCGCCAGAGGTCGCGGACGACCTCGGCCACCTTGTTGACGTCACCCGACGCGAGCTTCTCGAGGTTCGCCTTGTACCGGCGGGACCAGTTGGTCGGTTCCTCGGTGTGCGGCGCGCGGAGCACCTCGAACACCTTGTCCAGACCCTCCTGGCCCACCACGTCGCGGACGCCGACGATCTCGGCGTTGTCGGCGGGGACCCGGACCGTGAGGTCGCCCTGGGCGACCTTGAGGACGAGGTACTTCTTTTCCTCGCCCTTGATCGTCCGGGTCTCGATGGCCTCGATGAGAGCGGCACCGTGGTGCGGGTAGACGACGGTCTCGCCGACCTTGAAAACCATGTGTCCTCGAGCCCCTTTCGCTGTACACAGGTTAACACGCCCACGCCACCGGCCGTCCGGGGTGTCGAGCCGTCTTCGCAGGTCACGGGCTTGACAAGAGGGGTGAGGGCGTACTCGTCCAGGTCGGGGGCCCTGCGGACCGCGTCCGGGCCCCGTGCACGGCTCGGCCGACGGGCCCCCGGGGGCGGCGGCCGGTAGGGTTCCGCGCGCTGCCCGCGACCCGAGAGGACCCTGCACCGATGAGTCGCCCGCGCCGCCGCGCCCACGTCGCCGCCTCCGCGACGGCGCTCCTCGCGGCTCTCGCCCTCTCGGGCTGCAGCGCCGGGGCGGTCACCCAGACCGACACCACCATCACCACGGTGACCGGCTCGATGGGCCAGGTCGGCGAGATGGTGGTGCGGGACCTCAGCATCGACCCGGGCCCGGAGGCCGTGGTGCCCCCCGGCGCGGTGGTCACGCTGCGGGGGTCGCTGGTGAACGAGGCGGCGCTGGGCGACCGGCTGTTGTCGGTGAGCACTCCCTACGCCACCGGGGTCACCGCGGAGGGCGTCACCGAGATCCCCGGCGACAACGCGATCATGATCGTCGGGTCGCGCCCGGGCGCGGTGGGACCGCCGCCGCCCGACAGTCGCCTCACCGGAACCGCCCGGATCGTCCTCGCGGGGGCCACGCAGGTGCTGCACAGCGGCCCGACCTATCCCGTCACGCTCACCTTCGAGCGCGCCGGCACGGTCACCGTCCCGGTGTCCGTCGTCTCCACCGGGCTCGTCCCGGTGAGCTGAACGACGAGCTGACGGGGCCCGACACGAGCGTTCCGGCCCACACCGTCGGCGGCGGGCTCTACCGTCCCCGGCGTGGCACCACGAGCACGGATACCCAAGGCCCCCAAGGGGCCGTTCGAGTGCACCGCGTGCGGGTACGCGGCGGCGAAGTGGCTCGGTCGCTGCCCCGGGTGCGGTGGCTGGGGCACCGTGGAGGAAGGCCCACCACCGGACGCCCGGACCCCGACACCGGGCGCCGCCCCCCACCCCACCGCTCGCCCCTCGAGCCCGGTCCGCCCTATCGGGGAGGTCGACCTCGAGACCGCCGCGGCGCGTCCCACGGGCGTCGGTGAGCTCGACCGTGTCCTCGGTGGGGGGCTCGTCGCCGGCGTCGTCGTGCTGCTCGCCGGCGAGCCGGGGGTGGGGAAATCGACGCTGCTGCTCGAGGTCGCGTCCCGTCGGGCCGCGGCGGGCGGCACCGTCCTCTACGTCACCGGTGAGGAGTCCGCCGGACAGGTCCGGCTGCGCGCCGAGCGCACCGGGGCCCTCGCCCCGCACCTGTTCCTGTCCGCGACGGCCGATCTCGAGGAGATCGCCGCGCACGTGGAGTCGGTCGATCCCGGGCTCCTCGTCGTCGACTCGATCCAGACGGTGGGAACCGCGGCCGTCGACGGGACCCCGGGGGGCGTCTCGCAGGTGCGGGCCGTGACGAGCGCGCTGGTGGCGCTGGCCAAGCAGCGTGGCCTGCCCGTCGTGCTCATCGGCCACGTCACCAAGGACGGGGGCGTCGCCGGGCCGCGCACGCTCGAACACCTCGTCGACGTGGTGCTGTCGTTCGAGGGCGAGCGGCACTCCCCCCTACGTCTGGTGCGGGGCCTGAAGAACCGGTTCGGCGCGTCGGACGAGGTCGGGTGCTTCGAGCTGCACGACGGCGGGATCAGCGAGGTGGCCGACCCGTCGGGACTCTTCGTCGGCGGGCTCGCCACCACCGTCGCCGGTCAGGCGGTGACGGTGACCATGGAGGGCCGGCGCCCGCTGCTGGCCGAGGTGCAGGCGCTGGTCTCCACGGCGACGAACGAGGGTTCCCCGCGCCGCGCGGTGTCCGATCTCGACGTCCCGCGCGTCGCGAAGATCCTGGCCGTGCTGGAGAAGCGGTGCGGCCTCCGCCTGCACGACAAGGACGTGTTCGCCGCGACGGTCGCGGGGATGCGCCTCGCCGAGCCGGCGTCGGACCTCGGTGTCGCGCTGGCCGTCGCCTCGGCCGAGACCGACACGCCGCTGCCGTTCGGGCTCGTGGTCCTCGGCGAGGTCGGGCTCGCCGGCGAGGTCCGGCGCGTGGCCGGGCTGGACCGGCGCCTCGCCGAGGCCGCGCGGCTGGGCCTGCGGCGGGCGATCGTCCCGGCCGGAGCGGGCCCGGCGCCCGAGGGCATGCGCGTCGAGGAGGTCGACGACCTCCGGTCCGCCCTCGCGCGTCTCGGGCTGCTGCGGAGCCTCCACGGGAGCGGGTCCCAGCGGGGGCCGGGTGCTCCCGGCGCCGCCCTCGGGCGCGGCGCCCGGGAGGGGCGGCGGCGTACCGCTCGCGGCGGCGCGGACGCCGAGCGCACGGGCTCCCGTCCGGCCCGGGGGACCCGCCTGCGGCTCGCGTCACGTCACGACGTCCCGCCGGGCCCGGTCCACCCGCCCGGTAACACCGACGACCTGTGACGGGTACCTACCAGTGATCCCCCGAAGGAAGAGCCGGTCCGCGCCCCGGCTCGGCGAGCTCGTGGCCACCGCCACCGACGGGGGACCGCTAGACGCGGCCACCGGGAGCGGCCATGAGAGCCGCACTGTCGGAGGGTCGGTCTAGCGTCCGCGATATGAGCACCGAGTCGCGGCCGGGCGTCGTGCGCGTCGCCGGTCTCGGCTTGTCCTGGGTGGGGGTCGAGGCGTCGACGATGCGGGGCGCTGAAGCCGTCGCGGTGATGCGCGGGTGTTTCCATCGGCGCAACCGCGGCACGGCCGATCTGCTGCGGGCGATGCACGTGGCGGGCCGCGCGACCGCGGGGACGGGGGCGCGCCGCGCGTTACTCGACGACTTCTCCGGCGACGAGGTCGCGGGTGCGCTCGGCTGGTCGCGCAGCATGGCGAGTCGCTGGCTCGACCTCGCCGACGACCTCGTGAGCCGGCTCTGCGAGGTGCTCACCGCGATGGACGGCGGCGCCCTCGACGACGCGAAGGCCCGCGTGGTCAGCGAGTGGACCCGGGACCTCTCCGACGACCACGCGCACGCCCTCTGCGCCGACGTGCTCCCGTGGGCCCCGGGGCTGTCGGTCGGGGCGCTCATCGAGCGGATCCAGGAGGTCGCCGTAGCGATCGACCCCGACTGGGCCGCACGACGGGAAGCCCGGGCACGGACGCGGGCACGGGTGGTGGGCGGGACGAACCCGTCCGGCACGGCCAACCTCTCCGGTTACGACCTGCCCGTCGACGAGGCCGTGGAGGCCCTCGCCCGTGTCGAGGCCATCGCCGCGGAAGTACGGCGACGCGGAGTGCGCATCCCCGTGGCCCGGCTCCGCGCCACCGTCTACCTCCGGCTGCTCGACGGCTTCTGCGCCGGGCTCGACGACGACGCGCTGGTCACGGCGCTCGTCGCGATGCTGCGGGAACCGGACGAGGACGGTCCGGGTGCCGGGCCGCCGGACCGCGGGCCGGACGGTCCCGACGGACCCTCGGACGACGAGGGCACCCCGGACGAGGAGCCTGAGGGCCCCTCCGACGACCCCCACGGCTCCGCCGACGACACCGACGAAGCGGGCGACGGTGACGACGCCGCGGCGGACGACCCCGGACCGCATGGCGACGGCCCCGGGGAGCCTGGCGGCGCCGGGGAGCCGGTCGGCGACGCCCGTTCCGAGCCGCACCGCGCTTCACCCGACGGCGCAGACGCCGACGGCTCGCCGGACCTCGTCGACGACGCTCCTCCGACCCGTGGCCTGCGTCAGGGGACGGTCGAGGTCCGCCTGCGCCTGTCCACAGCACTCGGCCTCGACGATCTCCCGGCGCGCATTCCGGGGTGGGGTGTGATCCTGGCGCACACGGCCGGATCGATCCTCCGTGCTCGTCGCGACGCGGAGTGGCGCATCGTGGTCACCGACGATCAGGGCCGCCTCCTCCACGTGCTGCTCACCCGCCGACGACCACGCGGCCCCTGTCGTGCGCGACGGGGGCAACGAACCGGCAGGGGCATCGTCGAACTCCAGGTTCCGGCGACGCTGTTGGCTGCCCTCGTTCCGTCATGTCACCCGGACTGGGCCGGGCTCATCGCGGAGGCCCAGGACCGGCTGGCGACCCTCCCGCCCGACGGCACCAGCCCGGACCGCTTCGCCACGGCGCCCGACGCGGCGGCTCGCCGCCGGCTACGGGCCGAGCTCGACCGATGGGTGCGGGTCCGGGACCGGTTCTGCGTCGGCCTCGGCTGCCGACGGCCGGCCGCCACGTGCGACCTCGACCACACGCGCGGGTGGGCGTTCGGTGGCCCCAGCGCCGCGTGGAATCTCGGCGCTCTCTGCCGCCACAGTCACCGCGCCAAGCACGAGGGCGGGTGGCGGCTGGTGCAGCCCGAGCCGGGGTCGTTCCTCTGGAGCAGTCGGGCCGGCGTGACCTACATGGCCGAGGCGCGTCGCGTGACCGAGCCGCTGCCGGCACCGCTTCCATGTCCGCGCGGGCCCCGACCGCTGGACGATGACGCCTGGCCCTCCTGCGCCGACGGGTGGCTCGGCCCGCCCGATCTCTTACCGGCGATCCCGGCGGTCCCTGCGGTCCCGGCGACGGGGCCGCCCCCACCGAGGCGCGACCCTGACGACGACCCGCCGCCGTTCTGACCAGCAGGAGCACGGCTCCCGCGCGAGCAGGACTGCGAGGGTGATCGCGCCGACGGGATGGAGTAGAACCCCCGGCGCTGGGGTCCTCGCGCTTCGGGTCAGCGTCGGTGTCCTGGGCTGGATCAGCGGTCCTTCAGCGTGAAGCGCACGGGGTCGCTGACGATGTCGTCGAGGCGGGCGAGTACCTGGTAGGTGCCCGCGCGGACCGGCCCGCGGGACGAGGGGCAGCCGGGCGAGGACGTACGCCCCGACCACCGCACCGAGAACACCGCCTCCTGGCCGGGCGCCAGGGTGCGGACGTCATCAGAGCGGGTCGGCGAGCAGTCGTTGCTGGCCCAGAGCCCGTTGCCCGGGCTGCGGACCACGGCGAGGCCCTGCCGGGCGGCGTCGAGGTCTCGGGAGCAGGGCACGGATCCGTCGTTGGTGACCACGAGGCTGAGCAGCGGTTGCTCGCCCCCGGTGTAGCGGGTCGCGTCGGTGCGTGCCCGCACGGTCAGCGCGGAGTCCGGGCAGGAGGCCACCCGCGCCGGGGGCCCGGCGGGCGCCCTGACCGCGGGCGGGACCGCCGCACCCGGGACGGTGGGACCGAGGGCCGTGCCCGCCGGGGGGGTGAGTACACCGGTGGGGGTCCCGGGGGGCGCGAACAGTCCGGACGCCGCGGCCGCCGGCACCACCGGAGCGGTGGGGACCTCGGGCGGGACGGACGCGGGAGCGGACTCCGGGGTCCCCCGACCTCCGCTGGCCGCGGCCGCGATCCCCCACACGAGCAGGGCCGCGACGAGCGCCAGACCGACCAGAGCCACCGCGCGGCGGCGCCAGTAGACCGCGGCGTCGAGCGGTCCGACCGGCTGCAGCACGCGACGCACCGTAAGCACTCCACCACCGACAGCCATCTCCCCCACGCGGGGCCGAGGACCGGTTCATCCGATGGTGACCCGCATCTACCCGGCGGGGCCCCGGCCGGTCAAGGCCGCTCCCGGCCGGGGAGGATCGACGCCGATGGAGCTCGCCGACCGCCTCCTGCCCTGGTTCGCCGCCTGCGCGCGGGACCTGCCGTGGCGGCGGGAAGGCAGCTCCGGATGGGGCGTGCTGGTCAGCGAGGTGATGCTCCAGCAGACCCCGGTGCCGCGGGTGGAACCGGTGTGGACGGCCTGGATCCAGCGCTGGCCGGTGCCCTCGGCGATGGCCGCTGCCCCCGCGGCCGAGGTGCTGCGGGCCTGGGGCAAGCTGGGGTATCCGCGTCGCGCGCTGCGGCTGCACGACGCGGCGGCGGTGATTGCCGCGGAGCACGGCGACGTCGTGCCCGACGACGTCGACACCCTGCTCGCCCTGCCGGGGATCGGCGTGTACACGGCCCGGGCCGTGGCCGCCTTCGCCTACGGGAGCCGCTGTCCCGTCGTCGACACCAACGTCCGTCGGGTCGTCGCCCGGGCGGTCCACGGCCGGGCCGATGCCGGCCCGGCCGCCACCCGCGACCTCGCTGACACCGAGGCGCTGCTGCCCGACGACGCGGCCGGGGCGGCCCGGATGTCGGCGGCGCTCATGGAGCTCGGGGCGTGCGTCTGTGTCGCCCGCGCGCCGCACTGCGACCGGTGCCCGGTGCGTGCGGAGTGCGCCTGGACGCGGCGCGGACGCCCGGCGGGGGACGGCCCACCGCGCCCGGCGCAGCGGTTCGCCGGCACCGACCGCCAGGTCCGCGGTCGCCTGCTCGACGTCCTGCGCGGAGCTCCCGGGCCCGTGGCGGCCGCGCTCCTGGTCGCCGCGTGGACCACCGATCCTGCCCAGCGCGCCCGGTGCCTCGACTCGCTGCTCGTCGACGGCCTCGTCGAACAGCGGGCCGATGGCCGCTTCGCACTGCCCGGCGAGGTCGGTCCGGCGACGTAGGCTGAGGGCATGGCCGTCGTGAAGATCAACGCCATCAAGGTCCCCGAAGGCAATGAGGCGGAGCTGGAGCGCCGCTTCGCCGCCCGGGGCGACTCGATCAAGGACACCCCCGGGTTCCTCGGCTACGAGCTCCTGCGCCCCACCGCGGGCGAGGACCGCTACTTCGTCTACACCCGGTGGGAGACCGAGGAGGCCTTCGTCGCCTGGCGCGACGGCGGGGCCGCCGCAGCTGCGCACGCCGGGGAGCGTAAGCAGCCGGTGTCGTCGGGGGCCGACCTCATGGAGTTCGAGGTCGTGCTGAGGGTGGAGGGCGCGACGGGTCCGGCCTCCTGAGCGAGGCGCCCGACCCGGCCGCCCTCGACCTCGCCGCCGCGCTGATCGACGGGGCGTCCGCGCTGCTCGTGTGCGCGGGGGCCGGGATGGGCGTGGACTCCGGGTTGCCCGACTTCCGTGGCCCGGAAGGGTTCTGGCGGGCCTACCCGCCCTACCGTCGCCTCGGGCTGCGCTTCGAGGAGCTGGCCGACCCCGGGCACTTCGACGCCGACCCGGGGCTCGCCTGGGGTTTCTACGGCCACCGGCTCGCGCTCTACCGCACGACGACTCCGCACGCGGGCTTCGGGGTCCTGCGCCGGTGGGCCGAGCGCGTCCCGACCCGGGTGTTCACCTCCAACGTCGACGGCGCCTTCCAGAGCGCGGGGTTCGACGCCGCGACGGTGACCGAGTGCCACGGCGCCATCGGCATGCTGCAGTGCACCCGTCCCTGCCACGACGGCACCTGGGCCGCCGACGGCGTGGTCGTCGACCTCGACGAGACGACGATGCGGGCGCGTGCACCGCTGCCGAGCTGCCCGCGCTGCGGGGCGGTCGCCCGGCCGAACATCCTCATGTTCGGCGACTCCTCGTGGGTCCCCGGCCCGCACGCCGAGCGGATGGCCGCGCACCGCGACTGGCTGCGCGCGCAGGACGCAGCGTCGATGGTGGTGGTGGAGCTCGGGGCGGGCACCGCGGTACCGACGGTGCGCCGCCACGCCGAGCTGGCGTCCGCGGCGTCGGGGGCCCTGATCCGGGTCAACGGGGAGCCCGGGGTGCGACACGGCCGCGGCGTCGGGATCGCGACGGGGGCGCGCGCCACCCTCATCGCGCTCGAGGCGATGCTCACCCGTCGCGGGCCACACTCCTGAGCGTCATCCCCCGGGCCTCGGCGACCCGCTCGGCCTCCTCGGCCACGCCCGCACGCACGTGCGGGGTCAGCGGCTCGAACTCCTCGACGGTGACCGTGAGCCGCCCCGCCGACGCCTTCGGCCGCCACGCCCCGACGATCTCCCCGTCGGCGAGGACGGCCCCCGGATTGCCGAGCGCGCGGTAGAGCGCGGCGCGGCGGTCCGCGTCGGGGACCAGCAGCTCCCGGTCGCGGCCCTGCAGCAGCGGGTCCGACGGGGGCAGCAGGCGCACGAGGTCGGGCTCGGGCGGGTCGGCCACCGCGTCGGCGTCCTCCGACGCGACCCAGGCGCGGACGCCGTCGACGCGCACCTCGAGCAGCTCCCCCACCGCGGCGTCCCACGCGGGGCCGAACGCCGTCGTCGTGCTGCCGACGAACCCGGCGACATGGGCCGGAGTCGTGGGCCCGAGGGCGCGCACGACGCGGTGCACCAGGGCCGCGGCGACCCGGGGGTCGCCCGCTCCGCGGGGTCGGACCCAGCCCGGCGCGGGAGGGAGCAGCAGCAGCGTCGGCGACCACGCGTCGAGCCCGAGCCCGGCGGGTGAGGCCGCGAGTCGCATCAGCTGCTCGTGGACGTGGGTGCACCCGCACGGACGGCAGTCGCGCAGCAGTCCCGGGGCCAGACGGGTGGTGACCGCGGCGCTGGCCGCGCCCTTCGTCATGGGCGCGACGACCGCGTCGGCGAGCGCGTCGGCCGTCCGGTCGACGGCGTCCAGCCCGCCGATGCCGATGCGCCGCCGCTCCGGCCCGCTCCACGAGAGTCGCGCCGCGGCGTCGGCGTCGGAGAGCGGGCGCGAGGCGGCCGCCAGCGGACCGAGATCGGGCGGGAGGTGGTGGTGCGGCGCCCCGCGGTGGGTCCACGCGGTCACCAGCCCGAGCTGCGCGGGGTCGGTCGAGGCCGCCGGCCCGGTCATGGCCCCGTCGGGCTGCCGCGCGGCGAGCGCGACCGTGGCTGCCGCCCCCGTGTGCTGCAGCCCGAGCGAGAGGACGGCGTCGAGCCGGCCGTCGCGGTGGAGCCCCTGCGCGGCGATGCGGTAGGCGAGCGCCCGGGCGCGGTCGACGTCCATCGCGTCAGCATGCCGCCCTCAGCTGACATCTCATCACCGGACCGGCGAGGATGCCGCCGTGAGCTCCGTACGCGCCGTCCCCGAGACGCAGGACATGCACGGCGACGAGCTCTCCGCCGAGGACGCCTGGCACACCGCGCGCCGCGTGGGCCTGTGGGCGCTGCTGGCCGACTCGTTCACCCGGTTCCGCTACGGGGACGGGTTCAGCCACGCCCGTGCGTTCGCCCTGCAGCTCGCCCTGGCCACCGTCCCCCTGATCATCGCCCGGAGCGGGCTGGCCGGCGCGATCGGCGCGGACTCGGTGGCGGAGGTGGTGGCGCGCACCGTCGTCGCGGTCTCGCCCGGTGCGGGCGACCAGCTGCTCGCCGACGTGGTGGACCGCGGGACGAACGCACCCCGTCCCGCGACGCCCGGCGAGGAGCCCGACGACGAGGTGGACCGGCCCGGTGAGAGCCTCGGCGAGGCTGCGGTCGCCTTCGGTCTGGTCACCGCGTTCCTCGCCATGACCAGCGCCTTCGCGCAGCTCGAGCGCGGGGCGAACCGCATCTACGGCACCGAGCGCGACCGGCCGGTGCTCCGCAAGTACGCCCGCGCCGCGACGCTGACGCTGACCGCGGGGGCCGCGCTCGGCGTCGGGCTCGTGCTCATCGTGGCCGGCGGACCCTTCGGGACCGCGCTGGAGGAGGTCTACCGCTGGGGTGACGCGGCGGAGACGGTGTGGGACGTGGTGCGCTGGCCGGTGGGCCTCGCGGCGCTGGTCCTCGCGGTGACCCTGCTCTTCCGGCACGCGCCGCGGCGCCGGCAACCGGGATTGAGCTGGCTCGCGCTCGGGGCGGGGCTCACGGTCGGGTTGTGGCTCGCGGCGTCCGGCGTCCTCGCGTTGTACGTGGCCGTCGCGGCCGGGTTCTCCGAGACCTACGGGCCGCTGGCCGGGATCATGGTGCTCCTGCTGTGGGCCACCGTCACCGGCGTCGCCCTGCTGCTCGGGGTCGCGGTGTCGGCGCAGCTCGAGGCGGTGCGCGCCGGCGTCGACGATCCCCTGCTGCCCGACGCCGACGCCGACGGCATCCCCGACCAGCTTCAACCCGCGGCCCCCGAAGCCTGACCAGGAAGGGAACCACGGAGCCCCGGTCCCTGGAGGAGGGACCGGGGCTCGTGTCGTGCTCAGCTGTCGTGCTCAGCGCCGACGCGACGCGGGGTCACTTGGTGATGACGACCGCCGGGGTGTCGGGCACCGTGGCGGGCTTGGGCTCGCCGCGGAAGGTGAACGTCGCCGCCTCGGGCGCCGGCTTGCTCCGCCCCTGCTCGTCGGTCTCGGCGTCCCAGCCCTCGACGTCGACCACGATGATCTGCCCGGCCGTGATCTCGCCGAACAGGATCTTCTCCGACAGCTGGTCCTCGATCTCGCGCTGGATCGTGCGCCGCAGCGGACGCGCGCCGAGCACCGGGTCGAAACCGCGCTGCGCGAGCAGCTTCTTCGCGGAATCGGTGAGCTCGATCGCCATGTCCTTGTTCTGCAGCTGCTTCTCGGTGCGAGCGATCAGCAGGTCCACCATCTGAACGATCTGGTTCTCGGTGAGCTGCTTGAACACGATGATGTCGTCGATGCGGTTGAGGAACTCGGGCCGGAAGTGCTTCTTGAGCTCGTCGGTGACCTTGTTCTTCATGCGCTCGTAGTTCGACTGCGTGTCCGAGCCCGACTGGAAGCCGAGCCCGACGGCCTTCGAGATGTCGGCCGTGCCGAGGTTCGACGTGAACACGATGACCGTGTTCTTGAAGTCGACGACACGACCCTGGCCGTCGGTGAGGCGACCGTCCTCGAGTACCTGCAGCAGCGTGTTGTAGACCTCGGCGTGGGCCTTCTCGATCTCGTCGAACAGGACCACCGAGAACGGCTTGCGCCGCACCTTCTCGGTGAGCTGGCCGCCCTCCTCGTAGCCGACGTACCCGGGAGGGGCACCGAAGAGCCGCGAGGCGGTGTAGCGGTCGTGGAACTCGCCCATGTCGATCTGGACCAGGGCGTCGTCGTCACCGAACAGGAACTCCGCGAGCGCCTTGGTGAGCTCGGTCTTCCCGACGCCCGAGGGGCCGGCGAAGATGAACGAGCCCGAGGGGCGCTTCGGGTCCTTGAGGCCGGCCCGCGTGCGCCGCATCGACTGGGAGACCGCCTTGACGGCGTCCTCCTGGCCGATGATGCGCTTGTGGAGCTCGTCCTCCATGCGGAGCAGGCGGGTCGTCTCCTCCTCGGTGAGCTTGAAGACGGGGATGCCGGTCCAGTTGGCCAGCACCTCGGCGATCAGCTCGTCGTCGACCTCGGCGACCACGTCGAGGTCACCGGACTTCCACTGCTTCTCGCGCTCGGACTTCTGGCCGAGGAGCTGCTTCTCCTCGTCACGCAGGCGCGCGGCCTTCTCGAAGTCCTGAGCGTCGATCGCGGACTCCTTCTCGCGACGGACGTCGGCGATCTTCTCGTCGAACTCGCGCAGGTCCGGCGGGGCGGTCATGCGGCGGATGCGCATGCGGGCGCCGGCCTCGTCGATGAGGTCGATGGCCTTGTCCGGCAGGAACCGGTCGTTGATGTAACGGTCGGCCAGGGTCGCCGCCGCGACCAGCGCCGGGTCGGTGATCGAGACGCGGTGGTGCGCCTCGTACCGGTCGCGCAGCCCCTTGAGGATCTCGATGGAGTGCGCCACCGAGGGCTCGCCGACCTGGATCGGCTGGAAGCGGCGCTCGAGCGCGGCGTCCTTCTCGACGTGCTTGCGGTACTCGTCGAGCGTGGTGGCGCCGATGGTCTGCAGCTCACCGCGGGCCAGCATCGGCTTGAGGATCGACGCGGCGTCGATCGCGCCCTCGGCGGCGCCCGCCCCGACGAGCGTGTGCAGCTCGTCGATGAACAGGATGATGTCGCCGCGGGTGCGGATCTCCTTGAGCACCTTCTTGAGGCGCTCCTCGAAGTCACCGCGGTAGCGCGAGCCCGCCACGAGCGACCCGAGGTCGAGGGTGTAGAGCTGCTTGTCCTTCAGCGTCTCGGGCACCTCGCCCTTGACGATCCCCTGGGCCAGGCCCTCGACGACGGCCGTCTTGCCGACGCCCGGCTCGCCGATGAGCACCGGGTTGTTCTTGGTCCTCCGGGAGAGGACCTGCATGACCCGCTCGATCTCCTTCTCCCGGCCGATGACCGGGTCCAGCTTGCCCTCGCGGGCCGACTGGGTGAGGTTGCGACCGAACTGGTCGAGCACGAGCGAGCTCGACGGGGTGCCCTCGCCGCGCTGGCTGCCGGACTCCGCGGGCTCCTTGCCCTGGTAGCCCGAGAGCAGCTGCAGCACCTGCTGGCGCACCCGGTTGAGATCGGCGCCGAGCTTGACGAGCACCTGGGCGGCGACGCCCTCGCCCTCGCGGATGAGCCCGAGCAGGATGTGCTCGGTGCCGATGTAGTTGTGCCCGAGCTGCAACGCCTCGCGCAGCGACAGCTCCAGCACCTTCTTGGCGCGGGGGGTGAACGGGATGTGCCCGCTCGGGGCCTGCTGACCCTGGCCGATGATCTCCTCGACCTGCTGGCGCACACCCTCCAGGGCGATGCCCAGCGACTCCAGCGCCTTCGCGGCGACGCCTTCGCCCTCGTGGATCAGCCCGAGCAGGATGTGCTCGGTGCCGATGTAGTTGTGGTTGAGCATCCTGGCCTCTTCCTGGGCCAGGACGACCACCCGCCTCGCGCGGTCGGTGAACCTCTCGAACATGCGTCACTCCTGACTGCTGCGCCGGCGGATCCCCGCCCCTGGGCCGCGTCCCGTCGACGCGCCCGCGGCAGGCCCTGGCTGGTGCCCGTCCACCCCGGCCGGAAGCCGGGAGTCCGGTGCCGCCGCCCTGTAGCACGGCACCGTACGACCATCCTAGTCGCCCCGCGTGGCGCGCGACGGGCTCCGCTGTTGCGGCCCCGTGACGTCCACCCGGTCGGCCGGGAGGCCCGGTCCGCCCACGGGGGCGGCACCGTCTCCGGTCAACCCTGCCCGCGTCGATGGTGTTCCGCGGGCGTGTTCGCCCTCGGCGGACGCATCCGCGCCGGCACCGTCGGGGGCTCAGTGGTTGCGGTGGTAGGCCTCGGAGACCTCGCTCGGGATGCGACCCCGCTCGGACACCGTCATGCCCTGCTTGCGGGCCCACTCCCGGACGGCGCGGTTCTGCTCGCGGTCCACCGAGGCCCGCCCGGCGGTCTTCGTCGCGGACGGTGCGGCCGGGGACGCCGAGGCCTTGGCGGCCGGGCGCCCTCGCGACCCGCGCCCGGACTGACGCCGGGCGTGGGCCACGTAGTCGGCGAGCGTGTCCCGCAGGGCCGAGGCGTTGCCCTCGGAGAGGTCGATCTCGTAGGTCGACCCGTCGATACCGAACTCCACGGTCTCCTCGGCGACCGATTCGTCCAGATCGTCGACGAGCGACACCACGACCTTCTGCGCCACGGCAATTCCCTCCACAAGAACGGGGCGACGACGGTGCGTCGCGACGATTTCCGCGAAGAGTAAATGCATTCCCGTGTGGGTGTCGAGTGCGGCGCGCGGATCGCGATCGGCACGGAATGCGGCGGCGCCCTCGGCGCGGGGGACCAGTCAGGGCTCGATCACGGCTGCGCGTCGGTGAGCCCGTCCTTCCGGCCGGCGACGCGCCCGCGACGCGAGGGGCCGTCGCGGCCTGCCCGCCGGTCCGCGCGGTTCCTCGAGGCATCCCGGGTGCGCGCGAACACCGACCGCAGCCCGCGCAGGGCCAGGTCGGGGACGTGGTCGGTCACCGTCACGCACTCGGGCACGACGAGGGGCGCGAGCCCCCCGGAGGCGACGACGGCGATCGGCCCGGCCGTCGGGTCCCGCGTGACGATCTCCGCGCCGAGCCGGCGCACCAGCCCGTCCACCTGCGCGGCGGCCCCGAGCACGAGGCCCGCCTGCATGCTCTCCACGGTGTTGCGACCCAGGGCCGAGGCCGGCGCGACGAGCTCCACCGGTCGCAGTGCCGCCGCCCGTGCAGCGAGGGCCTCGGCCGACACGGCGACCCCCGCGGCGATCGCGCCGCCGAGGAACTCCCCGCGGGCGGAGACGGCGTCGATGGTCGTCGAGGTGCCGAAGTCGACGACGACGCAGGCCCCGCCGTGCCGCTCGTGCGCGGCGAGGGCCTGCACGACTCGGTCGGCGCCGATCTCCTTGGGGTTGTCCACCAGCAGCGGCACGCCCGTGCGCACGCCCGGTACGACGAGGACGTGCTCGACGGAGGCGAAGTGCCCGTCGAGCATGCTGCGCAGCTCCCGCAGCAGGGCGGGCACCGTCGACAGGGCCGCGACGCCGTCCACCTCGGCGCTCCGGGCGCCGAGCATCCCGCGCAGGGTGAGGGCGAGCTCGTCGCCGGTGGCCCGGCGCTCGGTGCGGATACGCGCGGTCCAGACCGCGTCGGACTCCTGCTCCGCGTAGAGCGCCAGCGCGGTCTGCGTGTTGCCGACGTCGACGCAGAGCAGCACTGGCGCACGCCCCCGATCAGACGTCGACGAGCGAGGACGCGTCCCGGGCCTCGGTGCCGGGGACGAGCATCGACGCCGCAGGGGCGTCCGCGGGCACGTGGGTGGGGTCGGTGCCGAGGTCGATGGGCCGGTTCGCCTCGTCGACGAAGACGACGCGGGGGGCGAACGTGCGGGCCTCGGCGTCGTCCATCTGCGCGTAGGCGATGAGGATGACGAGGTCGCCCGGCTCCACCAGGTGCGCGGCGGCACCGTTGATGCCGATCACGCCCGACCCGGCCTTCCCGGTGATCACGTAGGTCTCGAGCCGGGCGCCGTTGGTGACGTCGACGAGGGCCACCTGCTCGCCGGGGAGCAGGTCGGCGGCGGCCATGAGGTCGGCGTCGACGGTGACCGAGCCCACGTAGTGCAGGTTCGCGTCGGTCACCGTCGCCCGGTGGACCTTCGACTTGAGCATCGTGCGCAGCACGTCAGCCCCTCCTCACGACGGAGACCGCCGCGTTGTCGATGAGTCGGGTGCCGCCGACACGGGCGGCGACGAGGAGCCGGGCGTCGCCGATCTCCGGTGTCGGTCCGAGCTCGGCGTCGCGCAGCTCGACGTACTCGACCTGCACGCGCGGCTCGGCCGTCAGGACCTCTCGGGCCGCGGCGAGGATCGCGGACGGGCCCTGCTCCGCCGCGTACATGCCCGCCGAGAGCGCCGCGGAGATCGCGACGGCCGCCTCGCGCTCCTCGGTGGAGAGGTAGGCGTTGCGGGAGGACAGGGCCATCCCGTCGCGCTCGCGGACCGTCGGGACCCCCACGACGTGCACGTCGACGTCGAGGTCGCGCACCATCCGCTTGATCAGCACGAGCTGCTGGTAGTCCTTCTCGCCGAAGAACGCGACGTCCGGCGTCGCGATCGCGAGGAGCTTGGTCACCACGGTGAGCATCCCCGCGAAGTGGCCGGGCCGGGCGGCGCCCTCCAGGTCGGAGCCGAGCGGGCCGGGGTCGATCGAGGTCGTGAACCCCGCCGGGTACATGGCGTCCACGTCGGGGGCGAGGACGAGCTCGACGCCCTCCTCGCGGCACATCTCGAGGTCCGCGTCGAACGCGCGCGGGTAGCGGTCGAGGTCCTCGCCCGGCCCGAACTGGCGCGGGTTCACGAAGATCGACACCACGGTCGTCGACCCCGGGATGGAGCGGGCGCGGCGGATGAGCTCGCGGTGCCCGTCGTGCAGCGCACCCATCGTCGGCACGAGGGTCACCCGGCGTCCCCCCCCACGCAGGGCGCGGGTGACGCGGCGCAGACCCCCCGGGTCGTGGTGCACCGTCAGCGCGTTCCGGCTGAACCTCGGGCGGCTGCGACCCAGCAGGTCGTGGGTGCGCAGGCTCGACGGGCGCGTCACAAGACCCTCCGCGACGGACACCGGCTCATGGCTGGTCCCTTCCGTGCAGGACCGCGGCGACGTCGTCGGCCGCCGCGGGGTCGAGGAGGCCGTGCGCGCGGGCGCGCTCGGCGGTCCGCCGGGCGAGGGCCCGGTAGAGCTCGGCCGAGGCGGGGGCGCGGCGGTCGAGATGGCGCAGGTGGGTGGCGACGGTGCCGGCGTCGCCCCGCACGACGGGGCCGGTGAGGGCACGGTCGCCGTGGCGCAGCGCGTTGTCCAGCGCCGCCGAGAGCAGCGGGGCGAGGATGCGCTCGGCGGGGGTGATGCCGGCGTCGGTGAGCAGGTCGGCGCACTCGCGGACCAGCGTGACCAGGTGGTTCGCGCCGTGGGCGAGCGCGGCGTGATAGAGCGGCCGGAGCTCCTCGGGGATGCGGACGGGCTCGGCGCCCATCTCGACCACGAGTGCCTCGCCGACGAGCCCCGCCGCCTCTCCCTCGGGGCCCACCCCGGCGGTGACGCCGACGCAGGCACCCCCGAGCCGTGTGACGTCCTCGGCCCGGCCGGTGAAGGTCATCGCCGGGTGCAGCGCGATCGGCAGCACCTCGTGCTCGGCCGCGGGCGCGAGGACGCCGACGCCCCGGGCCCCGCAGGTGTGGACGAGGATCTGCCCGGGCCGCAGGCAGTCGGCGGCCGCGAGACCGCGGACGAGCCCGGGCAGGACGTCGTCGGGCACGGCCAGGAGCGCGAGGTCGGCCCGCCGCACTGCCTCGTCGGGGGCGACGATCTCCGCGCCGGGCAGGAGCTGCGCGGCGCGGGCGCGCGACGCGCGGGAGACCGCGGAGGTGGTGACGACCGGGTGGCCCGCGCCGGCGAGCGCGGCCCCGAGGACGGCACCGACCCGCCCCGCGGACACCACGCCGACGGAGAGCCGCGCGGGGCGCCCGGCCACGCGGCCGGCGGCGTCGCGGCTGCCGGGGGCGGCGTCCATGCCACACCTCGCTCGGGTCGACTCGTTCCCGTCCCGCGCTCGCGGGTACCCCGACGGTCCGCTACCACGGTAGCCGCGTGGGGGTGGCGAGCTCGGGTCGGGTGATCGGCTTCACCGGCGCGGCGGGTGAGCTCCGGCCGGCACCTTCACCGCGGCGCGGCGGGTCCGCAGGACGGCGTCGAGCAGCTCGGCGTGCCACTCCGGTCGGGCCTCGAGGGCTCCGGTGGCGGCGCGGGCGCGCAGGAACGCGAGCTCGGTGACGGCGCGTTGGTAGGCCACGACGGCGTGGGCGGCCGGGCGGCCGGCCCGCCGGCGCACGGCGACCGCCCAGCGGCGGCGCCCGGACATGCTCGACAGCAGGGCGACCTCGCTGCCCGCGATCCAGCCGGCTGCGGCGAACCCCGGCATCTGCCGGGTGAGCAGGTCGCGCTCCGACGCCGCTGCCAGAGGGCGAGCCCGGCCACCGCACCGAACATCGGCAGCATGATCAGCAGGTAGACACCGAAGAACCCGGGGCCGAGCTGCGTGGCGGCGTTCCACAGCGCGTGCAGCACGACGGCGAGCGCGTACCCGGCCAGGATCGCGAGGGCGCCGAGGCCGCGGGACCGGATGCTCGCCGCGACCCCCGTCCCGATCCCGATCATCGCGGTGAACAGCGGGTGGGCGAAGGGGGACAGCAGACCACGGAAGACGAACGTCGTCGCCACGGCCGCGGCGGGAACGCTCCCGACCTCCAGGAAGGCCCGGCCGAAGTAGAGGATGTTCTCGGTGAAGGCGAAGCCCGCGGCCGTGATCCCCGCGTAGACGATGCCGTCGACCACCCCGTCGAACTCGCGGCGTCGACGCACCACGAGCCCGACGAGGAACGCGCCCTTGACGAACTCCTCCACCAGGGGCGCGGAGATCACCGAGCCGACGACGTCGCCCTGCCCGCGGCCGAGGAGCGCCTCCACCGCCAGGACGGCGCCGGAGTTGAGGACGATCGCGACGAGCGCGGCGACCCCCGCGCCCCACCCGAACGCCGCGAGCAGCATGCGGGGCGGTTCGGGCTCCCACCGGTCGATCCACAGGAACACCGCGACGACCGGACCCACGGGGAGCAGTGCGCACAACGCGCCGACGACGACCCCGACGACCCCTACCTCGGTGCCGACCAGCCCCACCGCGGCCAGCCCCGCGATTCCCAGCACGACGAAGCCGAGGACGGGGCCGAGGACCCCGCGCCGTTGGGCGGGCGCCACGGGCCGCGCGACGACGAAGGGCGGGGTCGACACCAGGGGACGCCGGGGCGGAGGGGGTGGGGAACGGTCACCGGTCGCGCCGGCGGCGACCGCTGCCGATGGCCGGGCCCTCGGCGGTGGCGGTGGCGTGCGCGGCGAGGAGCTCGGCGACGGTGCGCCCGGCCGTGCCGGGTCCCCGTGACGGAGCGGACGGGGCGGGCGGGGGCGGTCCGGCGGCCGGGTGCCCCGGCGCCGCCCCCGGCGCCCGGGCGTCGTGCATCCGCCCCCGGACCGCGTGGCGGCGGACCGCCGGCGGGCCGGACGGGGACGAGGAGGGCCACGGCGCGGGTGGCGAGGCGATACCGCCGGTCCGCAGGTCCGCCACGTCACCCTCGGGTCCGACCGACGACCCGCCCACGACGTGCAGCCGGGTCCCGCGGACGGGCGCCGCCTCGGGGGGGCGCTGCTCGAGAGCGCCGCGGAGACGCTCGAGCTCGCCGCGCAGGGCGTCGATCTCCCCGCTGCGCTCGGACTCGAGCTCCCGACGCACCGTCTGCTCGACGGTGTGCTCGTGGGCGCGCCGCGCGTCGATCTCGGCGGCCAGCTCCAGCTCGTAGGTGCGCCGCAGGCTCTCGGAGTCCGGCTCGGACGCGCGGCGCTGCCGCGCCCAGACCGCGGCCAGGGCCGCCCACAGGGCGGCGACGACCCCCACGCGGAGCCACCGGACGTCGTCGGCGAACACCACCACGGACACGGCCACGAGCACGCACACGGCCGACACCACGAGCACCGGGAGGGGAGCTCCCCGGCGACCCGGACCGGTCTCGCGGCGGTCCGGATCCGGATCGTCGTCGCCCATGGTCACGGTCGGAGCCTAGCGAGCCGTGCGCGCACGACGACGACCCGTCCGGGAACCGACCATTCGAGCCCACGTCACGTCACGCTCAGGAACGGGTCGGCCCGCGATCGCCGGGTCGCGTCCGGTCGCGGGGGTCCGGGTCGTCGTCGTCCGGAGTACGGCAACAGTGCTCCAACCACAGACCGGCGCCGACGAGCACGGCGGCGCCCAGGACGCCGACGATCGCACTCGCGGTGTCCGAGGCGGCGGCGGGGAGCTCGGAGCGGCGGGGGCCGACGAAGGCGAGGACGCCGATCCACGCACCGCCCACCACCGCTCCGCCCAACGACGAGGCCTTCGCGAGCGCGACGGCTCGCGCGGTGCCGATGGCGTCGACCGGCCGGGCGCCCGGGCGGCGGCGGATCCGGGCGCGGAGCACGCCCGCCACGACGAGCTCGGCGATTCCGAGCAGGAGCAGGGTCACCCCGGCGAACACGGGGAACGTCGGCAGGTCGCCGTAGACGAGCCCGAGCAGGAGGTTCGTCGCGAGCCCGGCCGCCACGGCCGCGACGAGCAGCGTCGACGGGTTGGTCCGCGTCCTCACGGCGCCGCTCCCCGGGGCCGGGCGGGGCCGGCGAGAACCGCGAGGTCGGCGAGGTCGGCGCGCCGCCGCACCCCGTCGCGCTCCGCGGGGGGCAGCGCGTCGCGCAGGTCGGCCACCCGGACGCCGAGGACGACGGCGGCCGGGTCCGCGGCGGCCCACGGCACGAGGACGAAGGCCCGCTCGGCGAGCCGCGGGTGCGGGAGGGTGAGGTCGGGGTCGGTGCGGATGACCTCGCCGTCGGCGTCGAGCACCTGCAGGACGTCGACGTCGAGGGGGCGGGGACCCCACCGCACCTCTCCCGCCCCGCGCGGGCGCCCGGCGGCCGCTTCGCGGGCCTGGCTGCGGGCGAGCCACTCGGCGGCGTCGGCGCGCGGGTCGTCGACGACGGCGACGAGATTGAGGAAGTCGTCCTGCGCGACCCCGCCCCACGGCGCGGTCTCGTACACCCCCGATACCGCGACCGTCGTGCTCCCGGTCGCGGTGAGCCCCGCGAGGGCACCCCGCAGGTGCGCGACCCGGTCACCGAGGTTCGACCCGAGCGAGAGCACGACGCGGCTCACGTCGCTGCCCGCCGACGGACGACGACGACGGCGACGTCGTCGAAGCGGCGCGCGATCGGGGCCTGCGGCTTGTGCAGCGTCACCTCGACGCTCGCGACGCGGTCATCGCGCAGCACCAGGGCGGCCACGTCGGCGGCGACGGCCTCCAGGAGCGAGTGCGGCGGGCCCTCGACGACAGCGGCGACGTCCTCGGCGAGTGCGCCGTAGTCGACGGTGTCGGTGAGGTCGTCGGAGCGACCGGCGGGCGCCAGGTCGGTCCGGATCACCACGTCGACGACGAAGTCCTGGCCGTCCCGGCGTTCGTGGGCGAACACCCCGTGATGTCCGCGCACCCGCAGCCCGCGCAGCTCGATGCGGTCGCCGGGCAGCGGACGGTCAGGTGGCGGGTCGGGGCTCATCGGGTTCCCCTCGACCCGCTCACGCCGGTCGGTCCCGCCGGGCGACGCGTCCCGGGGCGCGGGAGGTGCCCCAGTGCCACGCGGCGGCCACGGCCACCGCGTCCAGCGAGGCCTCCACCTCGTGCACCCGCACCCCCCAGGCGCCCTCGGCGGCGGCGAGGGCGGACACCGCCGCCGTGGCCACCTCGCGTCCGTCGGCGGGGCGCGGCGTCCCGCCCTCGGTGGCCAGGAGCTCGCCGAGGAACCGCTTGCGCGACGCGCCCACCAGCACCGGGAACCCGAGCTCGGCGAAGACGCCGAGCTTGCGCAGGAGCTGCCAGTTGTGCGCGGCGGTCTTCGCGAAGCCCAGCCCCGGGTCGACGACGAGCACCGACGGGTCCACCCCGGCGAGGACGGCGCGGTCGATCTGCGCCACCAGCTCGGCCCGCACCTCGCCGACGACGTCCTCGTAGGTGGCCAGCGCATGCATGTGATCGCTGTGGCCGCGCCAGTGCATGATCACCCACGGGACGGCCGTCTCGGCGACCGCGCGCGCCATCGACGGGTCGGCGAGGCCGCCGGACACGTCGTTGATCATGGAGGCGCCCGCCTCGACGGCGGCGAGCGCGACGGCGGCCCGCGTCGTGTCCACGCTGACGCGCACGCCGGCCCCGACGAGGTCGCGGACGACGGGGACCACGCGGCGGGACTCGGTCCCGGGGTCCACGCGGTCGGCGCCGGGGCGGGTGGACTCCCCGCCGACGTCGACGTAGGTCGCGCCCCGGGTGCACATGGCGACCCCGTGGGCGACGGCGTGGTCGCGGTCCACCCAGCGACCGCCGTCGGAGAAGGAGTCGGGCGTGACGTTGAGGACGCCCATCACGAGGCAGTGGTCCGGTCGCGGCAGGGCGTTCGCCCGCGACTCGGGGGATCCGGACACCGGTCGGGGCGAGACCACGGTTCAGCAGCTCCGGATGAGCCCGAGCGCCTCGGCGCGGGTGCTGGCCGAGGACTTGAGGACGCCGCGCACCGCCGAGGTGGTGGTGCGCGCCCCGGGCTTGCGGACGCCGCGCGCCGACATGCACTGGTGCTCGGCGTCGACGACCACGAGGACGCCCCGCGCCCCGAGCCGGTGCTGCAGGGCGTCGGCGACCTGGCGGGTGAGGCGTTCCTGCACCTGGGGACGCCGGGCGTAGAGGTCGACCAGGCGCGCGAGCTTGCTCAGGCCCGTGACCCGCCCGTCGCGGCCGGGCAGGTAGGCGACGTGGGCGAGGCCGTGGAAGGGCAGCAGGTGGTGCTCACACATCGAGAAGATCGGGATGTCGCGGACGAGGACGAGCTCGTCGTGCTCCTCGGAGAAGGTGCGCTCGAGCACGTCCGCCGGGTCCGTCCACAGCCCGGCGAACAGTTCCCGGTAGGACCGGGCCACCCGGGCCGGCGTGTCCCGCAGCCCCTCCCGGTCGGGGTCCTCGCCAATGGCGGCGAGGATCTCGCGCACGGCGGCCTCGACGCGGCGGGCGTCGAAACCGGACCCCGTGTCGGGTCCGTCGGCACCGTCCGCGTCACGGTCCGGGTCGAGGGCCGGGTCGAGGGCCGGGTCCGGACCGGGGTCGACGGCGTGGAGGTCCGGCTCCGGGGATGCGCCATGCGTCGCGCGGTCGCCCTGGCTCGTCCTCACGTCGGTCTCGCCCCGTTCCTCTTCCCCATCGGGGGTCGGATCAGGCCGACCCTCCGCCGCCGGTCACCCCGCCGCCGTCCGGACCGTCGGCTCCACCGTGCCGGTCGGCTCGGCCGCGACCGTTCGGGTCACGGTACGGGTCGACACCGGCCGCGCCGGGTGATCCCGACGACCCCGCGCCGCCGGGCTGCTCGCCGGCATGGACCGGGCCGGACGGGGCCGAGGAGGACCGCGAGGGGTTCCACGCACCGCCGTCCGGCGTCGTGGCCGGAGTCCAGCCGGGGGGCGCCCCGTAGTTCGGGAGGACCGCGGACGGGGCGTCCGGACCGGGCTCGTACGAGCGGCGCGCCGACGGCCCGGTGCGGTACACGTCGGGAACTCCCGAGCCGCCGGCCGCCCGGCCGTCCGCCGGCGTGCCGTGCGGCGGGGTCGGCTGACCGGGATCGTTCGTCGTTGCTCCCGGCCCGTGGCGGGGCGCGCCGTTCTGGCCGGCCCCGGAGTGGCCGATGCCGTTGCGGGGCCCCGCGTGGTGGCCGGCTCCGTTCTGGCCGGCACCGTTCTGGCCGTGCTGGCCCGAGCCGTGCGGGCTCCCGTATCCGGGGGATCCGAAACCGCCGGCCGCAGACCCGGCCGCCTGACCCGCCCCGACCTGAGCCGGCTCGCGGTCGTCGGCGGGCCACGGCTCGCCCCGCTCGGCGGCCAGCTCGCGGGGAGTCTTGATCGGCGGGCGGTCGGAGGGCACGCGGTCCCCGAAGTCGTTGAACGCGGTGATCCGCGGGCGCTTGGTCACCGAGGCGAAGATGCGTTCGAGGTCGCGACGTTGGAGCGTCTCGTGCTCGATGAGCTCCCCGGTGAGGACGTCGAGGGCCTCCCGGTGGACGTTGAGGATGTCCCACGCCTCGGTGTGCGCCGCCTCGATGAGCTTGCGCACCTCCTCGTCGATCTCGTGGGCCACCTCGAGCGAGTAGTCCGGCTGCCGGCCCGCCGAGCGGCCGAGGAACGGCTCACCCTGCTCCTGGCCGTACTTCACCGCCCCCAGCTTGGCGCTCATGCCGTACTCGGTGACCATCGCGCGGGCGATCTTCGTCGCCTGGTCGATGTCCGACGAGGCGCCCGTCGTCGGCTCGTGGAACACGAGCTCCTCCGCGGAGCGGCCACCCATGGCGAAGACAAGCCGCGCGATCATCTCCGACCGCGTCATGAGCTCCTTGTCGTCCTCGGGGACCACGAGGGCGTGGCCGCCGGTGCGGCCGCGCGGCAGGATCGTCACCTTGTAGACCGGCTCGATGTCGGGCATCGCCCACGCGGCCAGCGCGTGGCCTGCCTCGTGGTATGCCGCGACCTTCTTCTCCTTCTCGGAGATGATGCGGCTGCGGCGGGCCGGACCGCCGATCACCCGGTCGACGGACTCCTCCATCGACGCACCGGTGATCTGCTGCTGCCCGATGCGGGCGGTGAGCAAGGCTGCCTCGTTGATGACGTTCGCGAGGTCGGCCCCGGAGAACCCGACGGTGCGCTTGGCCAGCCCCTCGAGGTCGGCGTCGGGCGCGAGCGGCTTGCCCTTCGAGTGCACGGCGAGAATGGCGCGCCGGCCGGCGAGGTCGGGCGCCGCGACGGGGATCTGACGATCGAACCGGCCGGGGCGCAGCAGGGCCGGGTCGAGGATATCGGGACGGTTGGTGGCCGCGATGAGGATGATTCCGCCGCGGGTGTCGAAGCCGTCCATCTCGACCAGCAGCTGGTTGAGGGTCTGCTCGCGCTCGTCGTGTCCGCCGCCCATACCGGCGCCGCGGTGGCGCCCGACGGCGTCGATCTCGTCGACGAACACGATGCAGGGGGAGTTCTGCTTGGCCTGTTCGAAGAGATCGCGGACCCGGGAGGCACCGACACCGACGAACATCTCGACGAAGTCCGACCCGGAGATCGTGTAGAACGGCACCCCCGCCTCGCCGGCGACCGCGCGGGCCAGCAGCGTCTTGCCGGTGCCCGGGGGGCCGTAGAGCAGGACACCCTTCGGGATCTTCGCGCCGAGCGCCTGGTAGCGCGCCGGGTTCTGCAGGAAGTCCTTGATCTCGAAGAGCTCCTCGACCGCCTCCTGAGCGCCCGCGACGTCGGCGAAGGTCGTCTTCGGCATGTCCTTGGTGAGCTGCTTGGCCTTGGACTTGCCGAACGACATCACCCGGTTGCCGCCGCCCTGGCTGTTCATCAGATAGAACAGCAGGAAGAGCACGATCCCGAGGGGGATCAGGTAGATCAGCATCTGTCCCAGGATCGATTCCTGGGTGACCTTCGTGTCGAACCCGGTACGGGCCGGCTTCTGACGCAGCACGTCGAAGATCTGGTCGCCGGCCGTGGCGGGGTACTGCGCGTAGATCTGGGTGGCCCGGGTGGGCGCACCGCTCGCGCCGTCCACGGGCGGGACCTCCACCGGGGCGGCGAGCGTCATGCGCAGCCGCTGTTCCTTGTCCTCCTGCGTGACCGCGACGACGTTGGCCTGGTCCAGCTGCTGCAGGGCGAGCGACGTGGGGGCCTGCGTGTATCCGCGCGTGTCACTGAAGAACGAGGACACGGCGAGGTAGACGATGAAGAGCGCCGCGATCCAGATGAAGGGATTGCGGAGCAGGCGCTTGCGGTCCATACGGCTGCGGCCTGGGCGGCCTCGACCCTCCCCGGGTTGACCGAGCGGTGTGTCCGACTCCTGCCCGGGGTGGCCCGTGGAGTCCTGATCTGCTCAATGTACCCCGGGCGACCGACACCCGACCGCGCGCCGCCGTGCCCCGGTGGCCCGGGTCTCCCACCGGAGCGACGTCAGGCGTAGACGGACGGATCGAGCGTCCCGATGTAGGGCAGGTCCCGGTAGCGCTCGGCGTAGTCGAGCCCGAACCCGACGACGAACTCGTTGGGGATGTCGAACCCCACGTAGGTGACGTCGACGTCGAGCTTGGCCGCCTCGGGCTTGCGCAGCAGCGTCACCACGTCCAGCGACGCGGGACCGCGCGACTCGAGGTTCTTGCGCAACCAGGACAGCGTCAGCCCCGAGTCGATGATGTCCTCGACGATGAGCACGCGGCGCCCGGAGATGTCGCGGTCGAGGTCCTTGAGGATGCGTACCACCCCCGACGACGAGGTGGACGAGCCGTAGGAGCTCACGGCCATGAACTCGAGCTGGGTGGGCATGGGCAGCGCCCGGGCCAGGTCGGTCATGAACATGACCGCGCCCTTGAGGACGCCCACCAGGACGAGGTCGAGGTCACGACCGGAGTCCTCCACGGCCTTCGCGTGGTCGGCGGCGATGCGCTCGGCCAGCTCGGCGACCCGGTCCTGGATGCGTTCGGAGCTGACCAGCACGGACGCGATGTCGCCGTCGTACACCGCAGCGGGCTCCTTCGTCGATCACGGGTCGGGCACGGGTCCGGGGAGCAGTCGATCACAGCGGACGCAGGTGCAGCCTGCCACGGTGCCGGACCACCTCCAACCCGCCGGGCAACGGGGGCGCACCCTGCCCGCGCCACGCGGCGACGAGCGCGTCGACCGCGCGCAGCTGGGCGTCCGAGGGGGGCCCGAGCCCGGTCCGTTGCGCGCCGTGCGGCCCGGCCGGGCCGCCGGCCAGCCAGGCCCGCAGGACCCGGCGGCGGACGGCGGGCGGGTCGGCCGCGAGGGCGAGGGCGTCGACGCTGCCGTCCTCGCCCACCACGACCGCGGCGCGGGCCGCGGCGAGCGCGTCGAGGGCCGCGTCGTCGTCGGCCAGCTGGGCCGCGGTGCGGGCGAGGGCGGCGGCGACCCCGCCGGCGAGGACGTCCTCGAGCAGCGGCAGCACCTCGTGGCGCAGCCGGACGCGGGTGAACCGGGGGTCGGCGTTGTGCGGGTCGTCCCACGGCGTGAGGCCCGCCGCGGCGCAGGCGGCCCGCGTGGTCGCCCGGCGGACCCCGAGCAGGGGCCGGCACCAGGGCCGGTCCCAGACACGCATCCCGGACAGCGAACGCGCCCCGGACCCGCGCCCGAGCCCGAGCAGCACCGTCTCGGCCTGGTCGTCGAGGGTGTGGCCGAGCAGGACCGGCGCGCCGGGAGGGCGGGCGGACTCCAGCGCGGCGTAGCGGGCCCGGCGCGCGGCGGCCTCGGGACCGCCCGGCCCGTCCACGCCCACGGCCCGGACGACCGCGTCGGCGACGCCGAGACGGTGCAGGACCTCGGCGGTGGTGGCGGCACGCTCGGCCGACCCGGGCTGCAGCCCGTGGTCGACGACGACGCCGCGGACGGTGAGCCCGAGGGCGCGGGCCTCGGCGACGGTGGCGTCGGCGAGGGCGAGGGAATCGGCGCCACCGGAGCACGCGATCACCACGGTGCGCGCGTCCGCCCCCGTCGCGGCCGGCGCCGTGGTCGGTCCGGCGAGCGCCAGGCCCGCGCGCACCGCCCGCCGGACCTCGAGCCGGGGATCGGCGGAGGTGGCCACCGCTACCCGTGGACGCGCGCGATCCAGGCCGACGGATCGGTGATCTCGGCCCGCAGCGGCAGCGTCTGGGGGGAGGTCCACGCGGCGTTGAAGCCCGCCATGCCGACCCGGCCGACCACCTCGTCGACGAAGCGCCGCCCCTGCTCGTACTGGCGGACCTTCGCATCGACGCCGAGCAGCATCCGCAGCAGCCGGTCGACGAGGCTCCCCCCGCGGCGTCGCGCGCCGAACCGGCGGCGGATGGTGGCGACGGTGGGCACCACCGAGGGGCCGACCTCGTCCATGACGTGCTCGGCGTGCCCCTCGAGCAGCGTGGCCAGCGCGAGGAGCCGGTCGAGCACGGCGCGCTGCTCGGGACCCTGCAGCACCTCGAGGATCGACACCTGCCCGCCCGAGCGCAGCGCCCGCACGATCCCGGGGAGCCGTTCGAGGGCGTCCGGGCCGGCGGCCCCGGCGACGCCGCTCGCGAACGCCGTGACCTCGGCGCGGAAGTGGTCGCGCAGCCACGGCACGGCCGTGAACTGCAGGCGGTGGGTGGCCTCGTGCAGGCACACCCACAGCGCGAAGTCCTCGGCGTCGACGTCGAGCGCGGAGCGCACCGCGCTCACGTTGGGGGCCACGAGCAGCAGCCGGCCAGCACCGTCGGCGCCGCCGAAGGGGTCGTACTGACCGAGGACCCGCGCGGCGAGGAACGCCAGCAGCGTCCCCATCTGCACGCCCGCCGCGGAGGCGGTGACCGCCGCGGCCGCCCCGGCGATCGCGCCGGGTACCCGGGGCGCGACGTCGGTGTCGTCCGGGTCGGCGCCCGAGCGGCGCACGTCGACGTCCGAGGTCAGCGCCGCGATGCCCGCGACCGCCGAGGCGACCCACCCGGGCCGGTCGACGACCGCGGCGTCGGGGACCGGCAGTCCCCCGCCGAGACTGGTGAGCGTGCGCACGTGCTCCTCCCCGCGGCGTGCTCCGGAGCGCAGGCGGGCGACCTCGGCGTCGGCCTCCGCGGGGGCCACGGCGGGGCCTGGCCGCACGAGCCGTCCCCCCGTCGCGGTGGCCAGGTCCCAGCGCACGGGCAGACCCGTCCCCGGCGCCGGGTCCGACGTCGAGGACGCGGACGGCGCGCTCACGGTGGGGGTCACCGACTCACCGTACGGCGGGCTCAGCGGCAGCCGCACCCACGCAGGGTGGCGGCCAGCGCGTCGAGGCGCGGTCGTGCCGCGGTGACGTCGGACCCGTTGGACATGAACGCGAAGACCAGCACCCGTCCGTCGGCGTCGGTGACCACGCCGGCGAGCGCGGACGTCCCGGTCAATGTCCCGGTCTTGGCCCGGACCCAGCCGCGGCCAGGGCCCGACGGCGTCCCGACGCCGTAGCGGTCGGCCAGCGTCCCGCCGCCGCCGGCCACCGGGAGCCCGTCGAGGATCGGGCGCAGGGCGCCGGCGGGCACGGCCGGCTCCGCGGGGTCGGTCGACGGGGCGGCGGCCGGGGCCAGGACGGCCGCGAGCCCCGAGGCGGGGATGCGGTCGGCGGTGGACAGGCCGCTGGTGTCGGCGAGGGTCACCCCGGACACGTCGACGCCGCGCTCGGCCAGGATCCGCGTCACCCCGGCGGCGGCCCCGGGGAACGTGGCGGGGGCACCGGTGCGCAGCGCCACCTCGCGGCCGAGGGCCTCGGCCAGGACGTTGTCGGAGTTCTGCAGGGCGAGGCGCACCAGCTCGGTCGTGGGCGGGGACCCGACCCGCCCCAGCGGGGTGGCCGCCGGTGGGGCCGGACCGGTGACGATCTGCGCGGACGGCGCGCCGAGACGGCGGGCGAGCTCCCGGCCCGCGGTCTCGGCGGGCGAGGCGGTCCGGGGGCCGTCGACCTCGGTGGGCTGCAGCCGGCCCCCGTCGAGCATCACCGGCACGATCGGGGCGACGTTGCCGCCCGCAATGTCCGCCGGGTCCCAACCCGGCGCCAGGGTGGCACCGGCGTAACGGCCGAGGTCCAGGTAGACGGTGCGCAGCGCGGGTGCCCCCGCACGGGTGGCCGCGACCTGGGCCACGAGGTCGTCGAGATGGGCCGCGCCCCGGTAGGCCGACTCCTGCCCGACGGGCAGCGACGACAGCGTCGGGTCCCCACCGCCGACCAGGACGACCGAGTCGGGCGTCGGCCCGGAGACGACGGAGGTCGTCCACCGGCTCGTCGGGTCGAGGGTGAGCAACGACGCGGCAGCGGTGAGGAGCTTGGTCGACGACGCGGGCACCTGGGGGTCACCGGGGCCCCGGCTCCACAGGGCGGTACCCGCGGCGGGGTCGACGACGATGCCGGTGAGGTCGCCGAGGCCGCCGGTCCGAGCGTTGAGCGCGGCGGCGACGCCGGACGGGGTGGGGGCGGGCGCGTCGGCGCCGGCCGCGACGAGGCGGGGACGCACCACCACTGGCTCCGGCGCCTCCCCGGTGGGGACGTCGATCGCCAGACCGAACGAGCGGGCGAGGGTGGGCACCGACAGCGCCGAGGCGACCAGGAGACCGGCGACGAGGGCGAGGGCGACGAACACGACGAGCAACGCGCGGGCCGGCGACCGGCCCGGGCTCCGCTCCGGCGCCTCGGGGGGTCCCGCGGAGGTGGTCGGCCCGGCCGGGGACGTGGCGCCGTCCGAGGGCGCCGGCGCCCCGCCGGTCGTCGTGGGGGCACCCGCCGGACTGCTCATCGAACCGGGCACCTCCCCCCTCGGATCGGGGCCGCGACCGTCACACGGTGGGCGGGCCCGATGCGACAGACTAGACGAGGTCCGGGACCCGGCCCGGCCCGGTGAACGACGGTCGACGGCGGCCGCGTCACCGGCCGTACCGGCGGGCGACGAGTGAGCGGGAGGGCAGGTCCGTGGAGTTCGACGTCCTGATCGAGATCCCCAAGGGGGAGCGCAACAAGTACGAGATGGATCACGAGTCCGGCCGGCTCCGGCTGGACCGGACGCTGTTCACCGCGACGCAGTACCCGGCCGACTACGGCTACATCGAGGACACCCTCGGCCAGGACGGCGACCCGCTCGACGCGCTGGTGCTCGTGCAGGAACCCACGTTCCCGGGCTGCCTCGTCCTCGCCCGCGCCATCGGCATGTTCCGGATGACCGACGAGAAGGGCGGCGACGACAAGGTGCTCTGCGTCCCCGCCCGCGACCCGCGGCAGGAGCACCTGCGCGACATCCACCACCTCTCCGAGTACGACCGACTCGAGATCCAGCACTTCTTCGAGGTCTATAAGGACCTCGAGCCCGGCAAGAGCGTCGAGGGCGCCTCCTGGGTCGGCCGGTCCGACGCCGAGATCGAGATCAAGGCGTCGTACGAGCGGGCTCGGTCCGTCGGGCACTCCGGCGCCCAGTAGGAGCGGCGCCCACTACGAGGAGCGGGCCGCGCTCCGGAGGGTCTCGACGTCCGCGACCGGGCCCGTCGGGACCTGGTCCTCGGCGGCTCCGACGGTGTCCGCGGCCCGTGCGGGCTCGGCGGCGGGGAGCGGGCGGGGCGGCTCGATCACGATGTCCACCGGCTCCGGGTCCGCGCCGTGCACCGTCACGTCCCGGGTCACCGGGGCGAACCCGCTCGCGGTGAGCATGCAGCGCCCCGGCGCCAGCCCGTCGAGGCGGAAGCGGCCCTCGGCGTCGGTGGCCGCGGAGGCCCGTACCGACCCGTCCTCGCCGACCAGCACCACCAGCGACTCCGACACCGGCCACCCCGTCGAGGACCGCAGCGTCCCGGCCACCGTGGACGGCACCGCGTCGACGACGACGTCGTGGCGGGCCTGTCCGTCCGGCCCGACGGTGAGCGTCGACGCGACCGGCTCCCGCCCGGCCGCCAGCACCGCGACGGTGTAGTGCCCCGGATCGAGGCCCGCGACGTCGAACGTGCCGTCGGGGTCGGTGCGGCGGACCGCGCACACCGCACCGGTCGCGTCCGTGACCGAGACGGTGGCGCCGTCGACCGGCTCGCCGTCGGCGTCGTGCACCGAGCCGGCGACGTCGCCGACCGGGGCGAGCTCGACGTCGGGCAGCGTCGTGGCCCCGGCGGGACGGACGAGCCGCGCGTACGGGCGGTGGTCGGAAGAGCCCACGATGAGCACCGACGTCGCCGACGAGGAGTCGACCGGCGAGTCGGCCGGGGGTGAGGCGAGGGTGAACGCCCCGTCCGCGTCCGTGTGGGCCCGCCCGAGGACCGCCCCCTCGAGGTCGTGCAGCGTGACCACGACACCGCGCAGGCCGCGCCCGGAGGACACGACCCGGCCGGAGAGCGCGTGGGTGTCCGGGATGGGGGTGTGGGGGATGTCGTCCGCGACGGAGGCCACGGCGGCCACGGCGGGCGCCGAGGTGGGGGCGTCGAGGGCAGCGGGGGCGGGCCCGTGGTCGCCTTCACCCAGCTGGCGGGCCTCGGCGTCACGGGCCTGGATGCCGGACTGGGTGCGCAGGGGCAGTTCGCGCATGAACCAGATGAGCACGAAGCCGACCGCGACCACGCACGCCGCGACCAGGAAGACCAGGTCCATCGAGTTCGAGAAGCCGACGAGGAACGGCTCGGCGAGCCGGGAGTCCATCCGCTGCAGGGCCGACGAGTCCTGCACGATGCTGGCCGCCCCCGCCGGGTTCAGGGCGATCTGGTTCGCCGGGTTCGCCCGGACCGCGGGATCGGCCACCGCGGCCTGGAAGGAGGCGCTCGGAACGATCCGCCGGAAGGCCGAGGCGATCTCGCCGCCCACCGTGGAGAACAGGATCGACAGGAAGATCGCGACACCGAGCGTTCCGCCCATCTGGCGGAAGAAGGTCGCCGACGCGGTGGCCACGCCCATGTCCCGGGCCGGCACGGCGTTCTGCACCGCGACCACCAGGGTCTGCATGCACTGCCCGAGCCCGAGGCCGAACACCACCATCAGGACCGCGATCTCCCAGTACGGCGTGTCGAAGTGCAGCCGGAAGTGGAAGAGCACGAGTCCCGCCGTCATCAGGCCGAGCCCGACGACCGGGAAGACCTTGTAGCGCCCGGTCCGGGCGGTGAGCTGGCCGGCGAGGATCGACGACACCATCAGCCCACCGACGAGCGGCAGCATCTCGAGGCCGGCCTGCGTCGGGGACGAGCCCGTGACGATCTGCAGGTACTGGGGGACCAGCGCGATACCGCCGAACAGCCCGATACCGGTGATGACCGCGATGATCGAGGTCAGGCTGAACACCGAGTTGTGGAACAGGCGCAGCGGCAGCAGGGCGTCGTCGCCGTAGGCCCGCTCGGCCAGGATGAACGCGACGAGCCCGACGACGCCGATGACGTAGCAGATGATCGCCGACACCGAGCCCCAGCCCCACTCGCGGCCCTGCTCGGCGACGATGAGCACCGGCACGAGGGTCACGGCGAGCGCGACCGCGCCCGGGAAGTCGATCCGGTGCTCGCGGCGGGTGTGCGGCAGGTTGAGCACCCGCATCACCACGCCGAAGGCGATGATGCCGATGGGCACGTTGACCAGGAACACCCAGCGCCAGCCGTCGATGCCGACGATGCTCGCCTGGCCGGCGAAGGCCCCGCCGACCACCGGGCCGACGACGCTCGCGGTGCCGAACACGGCGAGGAAGAAGCCCTGGTAGCGGGCGCGCTCCCGCGGCGGGACGATGTCGCCGATGATCGTGAGCGCCAGCGACATCAGACCGCCGGCGCCGAGGCCCTGCAGCGCACGGAACGCGGCGAGCTCGTACATCGACGTCGCGACGGTGCACAGCACCGAGCCGACGACGAAGATGCCGATGGCCGAGAGGAAGAACGGCTTGCGCCCGTAGAGGTCGGAGAGCTTGCCGTAGAGCGGCGTCGAGATCGTCGCGGTGATCAGGTAGGCCGTCGTCGCCCAGGCCTGCAGGTTCAGCCCGTGCAGGTCGTCGGCGATCGTGCGGATCGCGGTCGCGACGATGTTCTGGTCGAGCGCCGCCAGGAACATCCCCAGCATCAGTCCGGACAGGATGGCGAGGATCTGGCGGTGGGTGAACCCACCCGCGGACGCGCTCGGCGGGACGCCCGCCGACGGGTCCGCCGCCGGGGCGGTCGCGGTGGTGCTGCTCATCGGTCCTCCTCCCCGCCGCGGGCGGCGGAGACGTGCTCGGCGGGGTGGGACGGTGTCGGCTCGAAGGCCCGAGCGAGGTCGGTGGTGAGGCGCTCGAGGAGGCTCACGAGCAGGACCCGGTCGTCCTCGTCCCACGCCTCGGTGACACGGCTGATCTCCCGGTTGCGCAGGTCCCGGTTGGCCTCGAACACGCGCCGACCCTCGTCGGTGGCGGCGAGCAGGGAGGCCCGGCCGTCCTCGGGATCGGACCGGCGCTCGACGAGGCCGACCCGCACGAGGGCCGCCACCTGGCGACTCACCGTCGACGGATCCGAGTGCACGGCATCGGCCAGCGCGTTCGATCGCCGCGGGCCCTCGAGGACGAGCCGGGCGAGCAGGACGTAGGCCGCGCGCTCCACCCCGTCCGGCCCGACCTTCGACGGATGCCGGCGCTCGATGAGCCGGATCAGCCGGATCAGCTGGTGGCCGAGCCGGTCCGACGTCAGCCAGCGGTCGTCGGCGTCGGGCGGGACGGGCGGGGGGTCGTGCTCGACGACAGTCATTGCATGCTCCGCGCAATCGGTTGTTGCGTGCAAGCATGCACCCTGTCCCGGAGTGCGCGCCACTCGGGTGCCGGGTCGGGCTAGCGTGACGCGATGTCGAGCACCGACCGCGTGTCCTACTCCTGCGAGGGGCACGTCGCGACCCTCACCTACAACCGGCCCGAGAAGCTCAACGCGATCGACGGCGCGATGCGCGACGGGCTCAACGAGGCGTTCGACCGGTTCCGGGCCGACGACGAGGCGTGGGTCGGGATCGTCACCGGCGAAGGTCGGGCATTCTGCACGGGCGCGGACTTCTCCTCGCAGCGCAACCCGGCGGGGGACTTCCCGGGCTCGTTCTGGGAGCGACCGACCGTCAACTCGTTCGAGAGCGGCCGGAAGATCCACAAGCCGGTGATCGCGGCCGTCAACGGACCGTGCCTGGGGTACGGGTTGACGCTGGTCACCTGGTGCGACTTCGTGATCGCCTCCGAGCGCGCCACCTTCGGCTTCCCCGAGGTGCGCCTCGGTGTCCCCACCATCGTCGGTGCGCTGCGGCTGCCCGGGCGGATCGGCTGGCAGCCGGCGATGGAACTGCTGCTCACCGGCGAGACCATCCCGGCCGAGCGGGCGCGGGAGGTCGGGCTCGCACTGCAGGTGGTCGAGCACGAGGGCCTCATGGACGCGGCCCGCGCGCTCGCCGACCGGCTCCTCGCCGGCGCTCCGCTCGCCCAGCGGGCGATCAAGGAGGTCGCGCGCCGCGGACCCCACCTCTCCGAGACCGACGCGATCCGCTTCGGGGAGACGATGCGCCGGGTGGCCGGGGCGACGGAGGACGCCGCGGAGGGCGCCGCCGCCGCCCGCGAGAAGCGCGCTCCCCGCTGGACCGCGGGCTGAGCCCGCGCCACCTCGCGGTGTGAGGAGTGCGGCATTACTGCCGTCGGACGACAGTAATGCAGCATTCCTGTCGCCGCCGCGTTTCGACGTCGGGGTCCCGAACGGCCGGGCACCGCTACAGGTCGGCGGCGAGTTCCTTGACCGCGCCGACGAGCGCGACGCGCTCGGCGGCGGTGCCCGCCAGCGGCGTGACGTTCATGGTGGTCACCCCGGCGTCGGCGAAGGCCTGCAGCCGCTCGGCCACGTAGGAGCGGGGGCCGACCAGCGACATCGAGCGCAGCAGCTCCTCGGGGACGGCGGCGGCCGCCTCGTCCTTGTGCCCGGCGAGGTAGCGGTCTTGGACCGTCGCGGCCGCCTCCTCATAGCCGTAACGGCGCGCGACATCGTTGTAGAAGTTCCTGCCCTTCGCCCCCATCCCGCCCATGTAGAGCGCGACGAACGAGCGCATCCCGTCGAGCAGGGCGTCCGCCGTGGCGGAGTCCTCGGTGATGGCGAGCGAGACCTGCAGGCAGATGTCGAGCGGACCCAGCTCGGCATCGCGCGCCGCCCGGCCTTGGGCGAGCGAGGACCCCCAGACCCGGTGCGCCTTCTCCGGCACGAAGAAGATCGGCAACCAGCCCTCGGCGATCTCCGCCGCCATCGCGACGTTCTTCGGGCCGAGCGCGGCGAGAACGATCGGGATGCGTTCGCGGACGGGGTGGTTGATCAGCTTGAGCGGCTTGCTCCCCGTGCCCTCGTCGGCCGGCAACGGGATCCGGTAGTAGCGGCCCTGGTGCTCCAGGCGCTCGCGGCGCCAGACGGTGCGGCAGATGTCGATGAGCTCGCGGGTCCGCCCGATCGGGGAGTCGTACTTGACGCCGTGGAAGCCCTCGATGACCTGCGGCCCGGAGGCACCGATGCCGAGGGTGAACCGGCCGCCGGAGACGTAGTCGAGGCCCGCGGCGGTCATTGCCGTGAGCGACGGCGTCCGCGTGTAGATCTGGAGGATCCCGGACGCGATCTCGAGGCGCTCGAACCGGGCGGCGAGGAAGCCGAGCTGGCTCACCGCGTCGTAGCTGTAGGCCTCCGGCACCCACACGATGTCGAGGCCCGCCGCCTCGTGCTCGGCGAGCTCGGCCACGGCCTCGGCGAACCCGCCGCTGTAGTTCAGCCCCATGCCGATGCGCATCTGCGAGAGCCTGTCAGGATCCGAAGTGCCCCGGCCACCCGCGGTGCGGGATACGAGTGATTTCGAGGACCTTCCCGATCGTCGACCACTCGTCGGACCCGAGGCGGGCCAGGGGCGCGAGGGCGGCGATGGCTGGGCGTCCGCGCTCGTCGAGCGCGTCGGTGTCCACCACCGCGTGCACGACGCGCCCGAACACGACGGTGGAGTTGCCCAGCGAGAGCGTCTGCACGAAGCGGCACTCGAGGACCGCGGGGGATGCGGCGACGCGCGGCGGGCGGACGCGCAGCGACGGCTCGCGCGCGAGGCCCACGGCGTCGAACTCGCTGGTGTCCGGCGGGAAGTCGGTGCCGCTCGCGTTGACCTGCTCGAAGAGCGGTTCCGGGGCGAGGGAGACGGTGAACTCCCCGGTCGCCTCCACGTTGCGCAGCGAGTCCTTCTCCCCGACCGAGGTGAACTGCACGACCGGCGGGTCCACGCACGCGACGGTGAAGAACGAGTGCGGGGCGAGGTTGTCCACACCGGTCTCCGACGTCGACCCCACCCACGCGATCGGTCGGGGCACGACGACCGCGGTCAGCATCTTGTAGAAGGCGCCGACGCTGTGCTCGGCGGGGTCGAAGTCGGTGCGCATGGTGCTCCTGTGCTCAGGTCGGTCCCGGGTGCTCCCGCGTGGGCAATCAGGGGGTCGACGACGGAGTCGCGGAGGGGGTGCGCGGCGGGCTCGACGCGCCGCTCTCCTGCGCGCCCGGCGCCGTCGTGGCCGTCGGTGCGTCCGACGGGCCCCCCGTGACCGAGGTCCCGTCCGTGGCGCCGCTCGGGGCCGGGGCCGTCGTGTCCGTCGGGCGCGCCTCGCGCGTGCCGAAGACCTCACCGACGCTGGTCCCCGACCCGCCGGAGAGCGGGGAGCCCGTCGCGCGTTCGATGCCGGTGACGGCGACCATGGCGATGAGGAACACGACCAGGGCCGTGGCCACGAGGACGACGTAGCGGCGCCACGGGTGACCGGGTTCCGCCGGCGGCGTGTCCGGTGCGACCCCGAGCGTCGTGGTCTCGTCCGCGCCGGACGGGGTGACCGTGGTCGGGGTGGCGCCGGGGTCCTGCACCCGGGTCGCCGGGTCGACCGGACCGATCACGCGGGTCGGGCTGTCGTCGGCGGGAGGCGGCTCCGGCGCGCGTCGCGGGCGGGGGTCGGGGCCGAGCGGACGCATCCGCACGGTGGCCCCGGTCAGCGTCGGCGACGACGACCCGGCGGGCGGGGCGGCGTGGCGCGTCGGCGGCTCGGCCGCGGGCGGGGCCCCGACCCGTGCCCGGCGGCCCTGCACGCGCCCGCGGACGCGGCTGCTCGTGCGCTCCAGGGACCGTTGGTAGACGGCGTCGCCGATGGTGGTGACCACCGAGGCGAGCGCAGCGCCTGCCACGGTGCCGCCGGCCCCGCCGAGCGCGGCGCCGACCCCCGCCGTCGTCACCGCCGCGAGCGCCTGTCCCGCGACCTTGGCCGGGGAGAGCCCGCCGGTCGCGGGCTTCACGGGACCCGAGTGGCCCGGCCCGCCGGGACGGTGCTCGCTCATGCGCTGGACCCTGCCTCGGGCGGGCACCCCGTCGACGACCCTCGTCGGGCCCCACCGATGCCCGCCGGCGGGAGCGCCGGGCCACCACCCTGCCCGACGACGCACCGCACGCCTCCGCGGGGTCGGGTGACACCCGCTCGGAGCAGGGGATCAGTCCAGGTCGCGCCGGTGCCGGCCGCCGTGGCCGCGCAGCATGATCGGGCGCGCGCCCCGATCGTCCGCGGCGTCCGCCCCGTGCCCGTCCGCACCCCCGTCGCGACGACGATCCACCCGTTCGGCCTTTCCGAGGGCACGCCGCACGTCGTCGTAGATCGGCGTGGTGGAGGTCATGGCGGGGACCCTACGACTCCGGCCCGGCGCGTCCGGGCCGACCCGCGGAGCCGTCGCCCGGGGGAACGATCCCGCCCGGGCCAGCCGGGTGCTCGCGCGCCCGGGTTTGCGCCGGCCGGCGGGGAGGTAGGTCGAGCACGACGCCGGCCGCCACGACGACCGATCGGAGATGGCCATGTGGGGCAAACGGGACGACATGATCGTCCACGAGGACGAGCCCTACAACGCCGAGCCGCCCCGCGAGGCGATGGCGGGGCAGAACGTGACCCCGGTGGACACCTTCTACAGCCGCAGCCACGGCCCTGTCCCGGACATCGAGGCGCGGGTCTGGACCCTGCGCGTGGACGGCATGGTCGCGCGCCCGGCCACCTTCTCCCTCGACGACCTGCAGCGTCTGTTCTCCGAGCACACCGAGACCGCGACGCTGCAGTGCGCGGGCAACCGGCGCGCGGGCCTCATCGCGGTGGCGGACATCCCCGGTGAGGCGCCCTGGGGACCCGCGGCCACCGCGACGGGGCGGTGGGCCGGGGTCCGCCTGACCGACCTGCTCCGCCACGTCGGCGTCGACGCCTCCGCCACCGACGTCGCCTTCCTCGGCGCCGACCTCTGCGACGAGGCCGACCCCCCGCAGGGCTTCGGCGGATCCATCCCACTGCGCAAGGCCCAGGAGACCGAGGTGCTCCTGGCCTGGTCGATGAACGGCGACCCGTTGACGCCGCTGCACGGGTCACCGGTGCGGATGGTCGTCCCCGGCTACATCGGGGCGCGCAGCGTCAAGTGGCTCGAGCGCATCACCGTCCAGGACCGCCCGTCGCAAAACTTCTTCCAGGCGAGCACCTACCGGCTCCTGCCGCCCGACGTTGACCCCGCGTCCACCGGTCCGGGCGACGGGGTGGAGCTCGGCCTCGTCGCGGTCAACTCCGACGTCCTCTCCCCCGCCGACGGGGCGGAGGTGCCAATCGGTCCGACGACGGTGACGGGCTACGCGTTCGCCGGCGGCGACCGCACCGTCGCCCGCGTCGACGTCTCCACCGACGGCGGCCGCACGTGGCGGCAGGCCGAGCTCGGCGAGCAGCTCAGTCGCTGGACCTGGCGGCACTGGAGCATCACCGTCGACGTGCCGGCGGGCGAGATCGACGTCCGCGCGCGGGCCTGGGACTCCTCCGCGGCGCTGCAGCCCGAACTCGCCGAGCAGGTGTGGAACCCCAAGGGCTACGTCAACAACAGCTGGGCCCGGACGCGGCTGCATGGTGTCCGACAGACCGGGCAGGATGGCCTCGACCCGTGACCGCGCTCACCCAAGGAGAGCACGATGCTCGTCGTCCACGGCACCTTCCCCATCCGCTCCGACGCGGTCGACGCCCTGCACGCCGCGCTCGGCCCGCTGCGGGCGGCCACCCGGGAGGAGGAGGGGTGCCACTTCTACGAGTGGGTGCGCAGCGTCGAGCAGCCCGGCGTCTTCTACTCCGTCGAGGTCTGGCGGGCCCGCGAGGACCTCGACCGGCACATGGGGACCGACCACGTCCGCACCGCGCTCGCCGGTCTGCCGGACATGCTGGCCGGGCAGCCGCAGCTCGTCGGGTACGACGGCGGAGAGCGCGTCGACCTCCCGCTCTGATGCACGCTGGGTCGGGTGGGAGGCGGGGGGCCACCGCATCTGGTGCCCGCTCAGCCGGGCACGCCGACGGGCGAGCGATCCGGCGTCGGGCTCGCCCGGATCAGCGCGACCAGCGCGATCACCGCGATCACCGCGCAGCCGAGCGCGAGGAGCGCACCGACGATGCCGGCCTCGAACCGTTCGCCGAGGACGGCGACGCCGATGAGCGTCGCGACCGCCGGGTCGATCGTGGTCTGCGTCGCGAGTCCGGCGTCAAGGCCGCCGTCGCGGTAGGCGGTCTGCAGCAGGAGGAGCCCGATGATCGGGAGGACGACGACGGCGCCGCCCGCCACCAGGACCGGCGCGCCTCGGTGACCGGTCGCGACGAGCCGGATCGTGACCCGTACCAGCCCCGACGTGGCCCCGGCACAGATCCCGGCGGCCGCCGCCCGGGAGACCGCCCGCCCCACCGCAGGGAGGTGCCGTCCCGCCGCGACGACCGCCGCGAGGACCGCGACCGCGACCGCGACGGTCGCGAGGACCACCCCGGCAGACGGAAGACGCTCGCCGCCGTGCCGGGGGGCCAGGGTGAGCACGCCCGCGAGCCCGACGACGAGGGCGGCGGCGGCCGCCCACTCGGCGGTACGCACCCGACGGCGCTCGAGGCGCGCGTCGATCGGCAGCGCGAGCACGACGGCCGCGACACCGATGGGCTGGACGAGCGCCACCGAGGCGAAGCCGAGCGCCACGACGTGGACGGCGGCGCCGACCGCCATCGTCGCCACCCCCGCCCACCAACGGGGCCGTCGCACCAGCGCCCGGAAGAACACGACCCCGCTCCGCGGTAGGTCCGTGCCGGCGGCGGCGCGGGCGGTCTCGACACGCTGGAGCGCCGCGGCGCTCGCGTAACAGAACGCCGAGCACAGTGCGAGCAGCATCGCGACGACCGGATGCGGGATCGGAAACACCCCTCGAGTCGGCGTCGGAGGGTTCGTCAGGCCTCGGTCATCGCCTCACCGAGCTCGTGCACGGTACGGCTGCTGCGGTCCGCGGCCAGGATGTGCCCGCTCGCGATGACGAGGGCGATCGGCCACTCGAGCAGGCCCAGCGCGCTGAGACCGACGATCCCGCCGACGTAGGCGAGCTCCGGCCGGGAGAGCTGGATCGTTCCGACGAGCGGGATCGGCAGCGAGACGGTGTCGGGCCCGCTGTGCCGGACGCGGTGGGCCTGGGTGGGGCTCGCGCCCCTCGACGGAGGCTGGGTGGAGGTCATCGGGGTTCTCCTTCGAGGCGGGGTCCGCGGGACGGGGACGTCCGACGGGTACCCGATCCCTTCCTCTGGCAGGGTGATCATCCGTTCAGCGCGAGGAGATGCGATGACCGAGTCCGCCACCGGCGGTGCGACCCCGGAGGACACCCCCGAGCACGGCCCGGACGACGAGCGGGAGCCCGACTACCGCTTCACGCTCGCCAACGAGCGCACCTTCCTCGCCTGGATGCGCACGTCGCTGTCGCTGCTCGCGGCGGGCGTGGCCGTGGTCCAGCTCGTCCCGTCCTTCCCGATCCCCGGCGCCCGTCCCGTGACGGGCGGCCTGCTCGCGGCGCTCGCCGTGGTGGCCGCCGCCTCCGGGGTGCTGCGCTGGCAAAGCGTGGAGCGGGCGATCCGGCGTGACCGGCCGCTGCCCGCCCAGCGGATCCCCTGGGTGATCGCCTCTGGCCTGGCGCTGCTCGCTCTGGCCGGTCTCGTCCTCGTCGTCCTGCGCGGCGCGACGTGACCTCGCCCTCGGACGCCGGACTGCAGGCCGAGCGCACGGGCCTGGCCTGGAGCAGGACCTCGCTCGGCGTCGCCGCGAACGCCGCGCTGCTCGCGGTGCGCGAACTCGGTCGCGCGTCGCTCACCCCGGCGGTCGCCGTGGCGGTGTTAGCACTGATCATCGCCGGAGCGACGGCGATCTACGGCCGCCGGCGCTCCGCACAGCTCCGGTACTCGCCGCTGCCCTCGCCGCTCGCCCCTCGCCTCGCGGTGCCGCTGCTGGGATGGTCCGTCGTCGCCCTGGGTGTCCTCGGCGGGGTCGCGGTGATCCTCTGATCCGGACCGATCACGTCGAGGTGTCCCCGACGGCCACGCGGGTCTGGTCGGGGGTCAGGTAGTCGTCTGTGTGCTCGAACTCGGCGAGCCGGCCGCTGGAGCTCGTCAGGAACCCGAGGCGCACCGCGTTGTCGCCCCATACGCCGTGCAGGGCCCAGTTGGCGGCCACCCGCGCCATCGCCATCGGCGCGCGGAGGGCGAACAGGTGATAGCCCCGGGTGACGAGCTGTGCGGGCAGCCCCGTCAGGTCGATCCGCAGGGGCTTCGCCACGGCGTCGGCGCCCCCGAGGTCGACGACGAGACCGAGGTCGTGGTGGCGGTAGTCCCGCAGCGTCCCTCCCCGCAGGCTCGCGACGATGTTGTCGGCGGCCACCGGAGCCTGCCGGCTGGCGTGCTGAGCGGTCGGCGGGCAGACGGCCCCGCCCCCGGTGACCAGGTCGGGGACCGCCGCGGCGTCGCCGAGGGCGAACACCTCGGGGCGTCCGGGCACGGCGAGGTCGGCGCCGACGACGAGCCGGCCTTTCTCGGTCTCGGCCCCCAGGCGCCCCATCAGGGGGTTCGGGGCGACGCCCGCGGTCCAGATCAGGGTCGACGTCTCGAGGATGCGATTCCCGCTCAGCGTCACCGTCGTGTCGTCGGCACCGACGATGCTGGTCCCCACCTCGACGTGGACGCCGCGGCGCTCGAGCAGGGCCCGGGTGGCGGCACCGAGACGCTGCCCGAGCTCGGGCATCAGGTGCCCGCCGTGCTGGATCAGGTGCCACTGCACGAGGGAAGGATCGAGGCGGCGGAAGCGGCCGGCGAGATGCCGGGTCATCAGCTGCACGTTCGCCGCCGTCTCCACTCCGGCGTAGCCGCCCCCGACCACGACGAATCGGCACCGGCGCGCGCGCTCGGCGGGGTCGTCGCTGGCGTTGGCCACCTCGAGCTGGCCGAGGATGTGGTCGCGCAGGAAGTCGGCCTCGGCGAGGGTCTTCATGCCGCGGCCGTACTCGCGGAGACCGGGGATGTCCATGGTGCGCGTGATGCTGCCGGGCGCGAGGACGAGCCGGTCGTAGTCGAGGACCTCCCGGCGCCCGGTGATGCTCTCGGAGACGACGCGGCGCCGGTCGAGGTCGACGCCGATCACGCGACCGGGCACGAGCGTCGTGGTGCGCAGCCGCCTCGCGAGCGACACGACGACCGAGCGGGCCGGCAGCACGCCCGCCGCCACCTGCGGCAGCAGCGGCAGGTAGAGCATGTAGTCGTTGGGGCTGACCAGTCGGACGTCGGCGCCGCTGCCCGCCAGCCGCTTCTCCAGGTCGCGCGCGACCGAGAGCCCCGCGAACCCTCCCCCGACGATGACGATGCGCTGGGCCATGTGTCCTCCTCCGGCTGGATGTCAAGCTCTCGACGGGTGTCCCGCCGCAGCGAGCAGATGTCCGCGCACGACGCCGCCGTGGAGGGTGCGCAGGGCGACCGTCGCCCAGGCGGCGACGAGCAGGACGTAGAGCGCGAGCGAACCCCAGGCGAAGGCGGGCAGGTGCACACGGGCCGCGAGCGCGCTGGTGCCGGTCACGACGGTGCCGAGGGGGAACGTGAAGCTCCACCAGGTCAGGGCGAAGGGCATCTTCCGGCGCACCGTCCGGAGGGTCACCGTGGCGGCGAGCGCCATCCAGATCATGGCGAAGCCCCAGGTGGGAACGCCGTAGAGCAGGCCGAACACCGCCGCCCCGCTCACGTAGGGCGGGGGCAGGACGCCGGCGGCCCGGTCGCCGAGCAGGTTGGCCGCGGTGATCGACTGTCAGCGGACCGAGCACGATCCACATGGTGGGGACGGTCGCGGCGGGGCCCGTGCCGTGGACGACGAGCCTGTTCCAGATCTGGGGCAGGATCGCGAGCGTGGCGAACAGGCTGATGCCGAACATGCCGTAGCAGGCGAGCAGCTTCGTCGCCTGGCCGGTGCCGGCGGCCATGTGCGGGATGAGCAGCGCGCCGTCGGCGGCCGAGACCATCGGCGGCACGACGGGCATGAGCCAGCCCCCGAACGCGCCGTCCTGCCCGATCTCGTGGCGCGTGATCATCATGTAGGGGATCCACACGGTGGGGAGCAGGCCGAGTGCGGTGCCGGCGCTCCAGAGCACCCAGCCCACCGTCACGGCCGTGGACGTCCCGAGGACCGGGCCGCCGAGCAGCACCGCTCCGGCGCCGACGGTCATGACGCCCATCGCGGGCGCGCCCCAGAACTGGGCCATCACCGGGTCGGTGGCGTGCATCTTCGCCCGCGCGGTGGGGCGTAACCCGAGCACCGCCCATGCGGCGGTGAGCGCCACGAGCAGGACCGAGGCGAGACCCCAGACGACAGTGGCCCAGACCCGCAGGCCCGGGAACTGGATCGGCAGGCTCGCGGCGGCGACCCCGACGATGCCGGTGCCCATGATCGGGGCGTACCAGTCCGGCCCGATGTCGAAGTAGGCGTCGCCCGGCCGGTCGACCTCGCCGGCCACGATGACCGTCCCCGACGGGCTGGAGCAGGTCAGCGGGTGAAGGCGCTGTGGCCGGTGATCGCCTTGCCGACGATGAGGGTGTTCATCTCGCGGGTGCCCTCGAAGGAGAAGAGTGCCTCGGCGTCGGCGAAGTACCGGGCCACCCCGTTGGACAGGATGATCCCGTTACCGCCGACGACCTGGCGGGCCCAGGCGACCGTCTCGCGCATCCGGCTCGCGCAGAACTCCTTGGCCAGCGCCGAGTGGGCGTCCGACCCGCCGCCCGCGTCGATGAGCTGGGCGTTGCGGACGGCCATCCCGAGCGAGGAGGTGACGTTCGCGAGCATCTTCACCAACAGGTCCTGCATCATCTGGAACCCGGCGATGGGGCGCCCGAACTGCTCGCGTTGCTGCGCGTAGGACAGCGCCAGCTCGTAGGCCGCCATCTGCGTCCCGGCCGCGCCCCAGGCGGCGTTACCGCGGGTGCGGCGCAGGACGCCGCCGGCGTCGGCGAACGTGCCCTGGCCGCCGGAGAGGCGGTCGGTGTCGGGCACCCGGACGCCGTCGAGGGTGATGTCGGCGTTCTGCACGATCCGCAGGCCCGTCTTGCCCTCGATCTTGGAGACGGTGACGCCGGGGGTGTCGCGGGAGACGACGAAGCCGCGGACGGCTCCGTCCGCGGAGGGATCCGCGTCGCGCGCCCAGATCACGATGAGGTCGGCGATGGTGGCGTTGCCGATCCAGCGCTTGTGGCCGTCGAGGATCCACTCGTCACCCTCGCGGCGGGCCGCAGTCTCCATCCCGCCGGCGACGTCGGAGCCCCCGTGCGGCTCGGTCAGGCCGAACGCCCCGATCGCCTCCATCCGGGCCATCGCGGGGAGCCACCGCTCGCGCTGCTCATCGGTGCCGCACGCCGCGATCGAGCCCATCGCGAGACCGGTGTGCACGCCGAAGAAGCTGTTGACGCCCGGGTCAATGCGCGCGATCTCCAGGTGCAGGAAGCCCATGAACACCCGGCGAGCCGGTTCGCCGTCGGGCGTGCCGATGCCGTAGGGGGCACCCGCGAGGTCGAGCGCGGCGAAGCCGGACACCAGCCGGGGCGGGAACTCCCCCGCCTCCCAGGCCTGCTCGACGACCGGCGCGACCTCCGAGGCGAGGTAGGTCCGCAGCCGGCGGAGCAGGTCGCGCTCGGCGTCGGTGAGCAGGTCGGCGTACGAATAGTAGTCCGCGGCGCGGGGCGCGTCCGGGTCGAGCTCGAGCACGGGCTGCGGCAACGAGTCGAACGGCGACGCCTCGGGAGCCGGCCGGTCGCGCTCGGCGTCGCTGGTGGTCATCGACGAGTGCGGGGTCGGTCCAGCCATGGGCACCACTCTGGCCCGCCTCCGGAACGTCCGCGAGCCGGCGCGGCCGGCGGCCGGCACTCGTTCGGAACAGAGGATGCTTGTACTATCCAAGGAACGACCAGACGGGACGGGTGTCGACGGTGGGCGAGCAGGCGATCGTGATCTTCGGACGGGTGACCCGCGGGGACGGCAGCGCGCTGCCCGGAGCGGCGGTCACCCTCTGCGACCTCGCGGGCGACCAGCTCGACCGGGCAACCACCGACGGCGGCGGGCACTACCAGGTGGTCCCGCCGAGCGGCGGAACGTACCTGCTCATCTGCTCCTCGGCGCAGCGGCGCCCGCGGGCCTCGCTCGTCGCCGTCTCCGACACCGCTCAACGCCACGACGTCGGCCTCGAGGGCGGCGGCGCCACGCTCGCGGGCACCGTCGGCACGGGCACCGAGGGCACGGGGACGGGCGGCACGGGCACTGGCGGTCTCACCGAGACCGTCCTCACCCTCACCGACGTCTCCGGGGTCGTCGTCGCGGTGACCCGTTCCGACGCCGCCGGCACCTACCTCTTCGCCGACCTGCCCGAGGGCGTCTACACGCTCACCGCCGCCGGCTCCGGGATCCCCCCGGTGGCCGAGACGGTCCAGGTGCCGGCCGAGGGCCGGGTCACCCACGACCTCACGCTGAGGCTCGGGGCCGTGCTCAGCGGGACGGTCCGCTCCGCCACCGGCTCCCGCCCCGTCGCGGAGGCGCTGGCGACGCTGGTCTCCGCCGACGGCTCCGTGGTCGGCTCGGCGGTGACCGGCGAGAACGGGACCTTCCGCTTCGACGACGTCGGCGACGGCGTCTACACGATCACCGCCAGCGGGTACGCGCCGGTCGCGTCGGAGATCGAGATCGGGCGCGGGACGACGACCGAGGTCGAGCTCGTGCTCATCCCGCCGTCCGCCGGACCCGAGGCGGAGACCGATCCGGTGCCGGCCCCGGCGACATCCTGGGGCGCCAGCGCCACGCCGAGCGCGCCGTCGCACTCCGGGAACGGCCACGTGCCCGCCCACGCCGCCGCCGACGGCACGCCCGACGGCTCCGATCACCGGTGAGTCAGCGCCACCCCTCTTGTAGCGGGGCCCACCTCGGTCGCGGTCGCCGCGGCGTCCTCCGTCGATCGTTCGGCTGGCTAACGACCATACGCCGCCCGCACGGTCAGGGCCCACCCGCGGGCACGAGGACCGGCAGGACGCGCTGGGCGAGGTCGACGAGGACCGACCGGGCCTGGCCGCGCCCCACGGGGCTGCTCCCCAGGGTCAGGCTCGTGCTGATGCGGCCGTAGACCACCACCAGCAGCGGCCCGTCGGGATCGTCGTAGTACGTGGCCTGCGCTGCGCCGATCGGCGTCGGGACGCCGGCGACCCCCGAGCTCTGCTCGACCTGGGCGTTGACCTCCGCCTGGGCCTGCGCCGCGGCCGGCGTCGTGTAGCCGTTCGAGAGGACCTTGAGGACGAGCGTGCCGTTCGCGGGCGCCCCTGGCCCACCGGCCGAGGTGTAGTTGCAGGTCACGCGCTCGAGCCGGCCGACCGAGGGAGCCGGGACGTCGCGCAGGGCGGTGACCCCCGTCGTGCCCAGGGGCAGCCCGAGGAGGTTGGGCAGGTCGTCCTTGGAGATGACCTGGTTGCAGTCGGTGGGCAGCAGCGTGTTCCGCGAGGGCGGCCCGGCGTTGCTCGCGGGCCCGGCGCCCGCGGCCGGGAACGCCGGCATCGGCGGCCCGCCGGTGCTGCTGCCGCTCGAGCACGCAGGCAGGAGCAGGACGGCACCCGACGCCAGAGCGGCCAGGACGCACCGCGACACCCGCCGCCGGGGTTCCCGCGACGTCGGTACCCGTCCCATCGACCCCACCCGTCCTCGTCGTCACCCGCCCCACCACGGTAGTGCGGCGGCATCCCGCACGACCGGGGCGGGCGCCACTACTCCCCGTCGAGTTCGGCGAGCACGCGCTGGGCCACGCCGAAGGCGCGGTTCGCCGCGGGCACGCCCGCGTACACGCCGACCTGCAACAACACTTCGGCGATCTCGGCGCGGGTGAGCCCGGTGCGCAGCGCGGCCCGCACGTGTATCGCGAGCTCGCCGTCGTGATGCAGCGCAGCGAGGACCGACAGGGTGACGATGCTGCGCTCGCGGCGCTCCAGGCCCGGACGGGTCCAGATCCCGCCCCACGCGTAGCGGGTGATGAACGCCTGGAAGTCCTCGGTGAAGCCGTCGGTGCGCTCGAGGGCGCGGTCCACGTGCGCGGCGCCGAGCACCTCCCGGCGCACCGCCAGACCGGCCGGGTCCAGGTCCTCGGTCATGACGGCTCCTTGCCCCTCGGTGGACCCGCGGGCGTGCGGGCGGCCAGGAAGTCGTCGACGAGCGCCGCGGCGTCGCCGACGTGGGTCCGGGGGTCGAGCATCGCGTCGATCTCCCCGCGCGCGACGTCGACCCCCTCGGTGCCCAGGGCCTCGGCGAGGACCTCGGCGAACGGGCGGGCGGCGTCCTGCGCGCGGGACGCGGCCTCGGTGACCAGGGTCTTCGCCCGCTCGTGACCGAGGTGGGCCCGCAGCGCCGTCGTCACGTTCTCGGCGAGCAGCAGGCCTCCGGTGACGCCCAGGGCGGCGGCGGTCCGGTCCGGATCGACGACCAGGTGGCCCAGCGAGTCGGCGAGCCACGCCGCGCCGGAGCCGACGGTCCGCAGCAGCTCCGAGTGCGGGCGCCACTCCGCGTGCCACGCCCCCGCGGCCCGCTCGTACTCGTGGCCCCCCGCGGCGGCGAGCAGTGACGCGACGAGCCCGGGAACGGCGATCGCGGCGGCCCGCGCGCACACCGCCGCGACCGGGTTGCGCTTGTGCCCAAGGGTGGAGGAGCCCCCCCGGCCGGGGACGTCCTCACGGACCTCGCCGACCTCGGTCTGGGCCAGGAGCACGAGGTCGGTGGACACCGAGCCGATCGACGCGCCGGCCCGACCCAGCGCGCCCGCGATCTCCGCCACGCGACCGCGCTCGGTGTGCCAGGGCAGCACCGGCTCGTCCAGCCCGAGCCGGCGGGCGAGCGCACCGCGGACGGCGCGCCCCTCGCCGGAGAAGGCGGCGAGGGTGCCGACGGCGCCTCCGAGCTGGACGGCCGGACGGAGGCCGGTGAGCGCGTGGGCCGCGGCGTCGAGCCCGCTCGCCCATCCCGCGGCCCGCAGCCCGACGGTGACCGGCGCCGCCTGCTGCAGCAGGGTCCGTCCCGCGGCCGACCGCTCGCGGTGCGCGCCGGCGAGGCGGACCGCGGCGTCGGCGGCGGCACGGAGGTCGGTGACGATCCCGGTCACCGCGCGGGCGGTGACGAGCATGGCCGCGGTGTCGACCACGTCCTGGCTCGTGGCCCCGCGATGCACCGCGTCCGCCGCCCCCGGCGCCCCGTCGCCGCGCAGCGCGAGGCGCAGCTGCGCGACGAGGGGCACGACCGGGTTACCCGAGGACGCCGCGTCGGCGCCGATCGCGGCGGCGTCGACCCGCTCGGGCCGACACGCCGCGGCGATTCTCCCCGCGGTCTCGGCGGACAAGGCGCCGACGTCCGCGGTCGCGCCGGCCAGGGCCGCCTCGGTGTCGAGCAGGGCCTGCAGCCACGCCGCGTCCGACACCGCCTCGCGGGCGGTACCGCGCGCAAGCACGGCGTCGAAGAGACCCGGTGACGTCACCGGCCCATCGTCCCCGGGCCGTCGAGCGTGCGGCGTCAGGCCTGGGCGGTCGCGCCCGCGTCGTGCGCGGAGTGGGCGCCCTCCGCGAACTCCTCCACGATCGTCGCGCAGAACGCGTCGAGATCGTCGGGGGTGCGGCTGGTCACCAGGCCGCGGTCAGTGACGACCTCCTGGTCGACGACGGTGCCGCCGGCGTTGCGGATGTCGGTGCGCAGGCTCGGGTACGAAGTGAGCGTGCGGCCCCGGACGAGGTCGGCCTCGACGAGCGTCCACGGCGCGTGGCAGATCGCGCCGACCGGCTTGCCCGCCTCGACGATCGCCTGCACGAACGAGATGACGGCGGCGTTCTGGCGCAGCGTGTCCGGATTGCAGGTGCCGCCGGGCAGGATGAGGGCGTCGAACTCGTCGGCCGAGACGTCGCCGATCGCCGCCTCGACCGTCAAGGTGTCGCCCTTGTTGATGTCCGCGTTCATCGCCTGGATCTCGCCGGTGTCGAGAGAGACGAGGGTGGCGACCGCGCCGGCGTCCTCGACCGCCTTGCGCGGCTGCTCGTACTCGACCTGCTCGACGCCGCTGGCGGCCAGGATCGCGATACGGCGTCCGGTGAGTTCGTTGGCCATGGTGGTGGCTCCTCGATGAGGCCGGTGACGGACGTGACGGTCACCCGACGTGTGCCCGATCCCGCCGCGCCCCGAAACGGGAGGGGCCGACTCAGAGGACGAGCGCTTCGCCGGCCTCGGGGCCCCCGAGCTCGATCGCGCCCGCTCTGCGCCCGCCCCAGTCGGCGATCCGCGTCGCGTCCAGGCCGTGTCGCGCGGCCGCACCCGCACCGTCGGCGACGTTGGCCGCCCCGCGGCGCAGCAGCGCGACCGCACCCCGGACGTTGCCGCGCTGGGCGTGGGTGAGCCCGACCGCGAGCTGCGCCAGCCCCTTCCACAACGAGCGTTCGTCGTCCGGAGACGCCTTCCACGCACCCTCGAGCACCTCGTGGGCGTGGAACGGGTATCCGGCGTCGAGCAGGCGTTGCGCCTCCGCGAGGGCCTCGGCGGGCGGGAGGACGACATCCTCGTCCACCCGCTCGACCCCCTCCGCGTCGAGGGGCAGCGGACGCCCGGCGGCGTCGCGTGGTCGGCGGTTGAGTGGCCGACCCGTCCGGTCCCGGGCACGCGCGGCCCCGTCCGCGCCGCTCATCGGCCCGAGCGCCTCTCCCCCGGCGTGCTCGCCGGGCGGGCCTCATCGGCGGACCCGTCCGTGTGGTCGTGGGTGTCGGTCTCCTGGCGACGCTCGCCGGCCTCCTCCGCGGGGACCTCACCGTCGCCGCCGGGACCGCCCTGGCCCCGGGTCGAGCGCAGGCTGGTGACGGTGACCACCGCGAGCGTGGCCACGATGACGACGAGGGAGAGCCACGTCGGGATCTCGGGCACCGTCTCCGGGAACTCCTCGTGGAAGTACAGGAGGATCAGCTTGACGCCGATGAACGCGAGGATGAAGGACAGGCCGTAGGCCAGGTGGACCAGCCGGTCGAGCAGGCCCACGAGCAGGAAGTACAGCGCCCGCAGCCCCAGCAGCGCGAAGGCGTTCGTGGTGAAGACGATATAGGCGCTCTGAGTGATGCCGAAGATCGCCGGAATCGAGTCGAGCGCGAACACGAGGTCGACGGAGAGGATCACCGCGACCGTGATGAAGAGGGGCGTGACGCCGACCTTGCCGTTCACCTTCCGCGTGAGCTGCCCGTCGTGGCGGTCGCCCGGCTCGTTGTCCTCCTCGTGCACGGTGACGACGCGTTGGACGACCTTGACCGCGACGTTGTCGTGCATGTCCTTCGGCTCCTCGCCGTGCGAGCGCAGGAGCTTCCAGGCCGTGTAGAGCAGGAACAGCCCGAAGATCACGAAGACGAACGCGAACGCCGAGATGACCGCGGCGCCGATCGCGATGAAGATCGCCCGCAGCACGAGGGCGCCGATGACGCCCCAGAGCAGCACCTTCTGCTGGTGACGTTTCGGGACCGCGAACTGGGAGAGGATCACCGCGAAGATGAACAGGTTGTCGACCGAGAGGCTCTTCTCCACCAGGTAACCGGCGAAGTACTCGGTGCCCGCCTGGGACCCGGCGAGCACCAGCATCCCGACGCCGAAGGCCACCGCGACGGCGATGTAGATCACCGACCACTGCGTGGCCTCGCGAAAGCTCACCTCGTGCGGGGAGCGGGCGTGCCAGATGTCGACCCCGACGAGGACGACGATGCCGCCCACGGTCGCGGCCCACACCCACAGTGGGACAGTCACCGGTGCCTCCCTCATCCCGCCCGGGCCCGCCGGGCGTTCGCCGGCGGCGATGGACGTCGGGTCGAGGGTACCGGGGAAGATGCCCGGGTTGTCGGGTTCGGCGGACAGGCAGGGACGGCGCTCCGACCCGGGAACACAGGGGCGGGGCGACCCGTGGTACGGGACGTCCGGGCCGGGCGCCATGTGCCCCCGGGTCCTAAAGAGAACGGCCGCCAGGGAAGATCGTTTCGGCCGAAGCCCTGGTGTGCCAACTGCCGCGAGGCGGCTCATCGCCCGGCTCGGACACCCTCACACGGGCTCAGTACCCCCCGGGGATCTGCCGCTGGATTTGTTGCTGGATCTGCTGCTGGCACGCCTGCTGCGCCGCGACCGGGTCCGGGGACTGCTGCGCCTGTGCGATGCACTGCTGGATACTCTGGCCGGCTCCGGAGTTCAGGAACGCGACGCCGAACACGAAGGCCAGCACGGTGATCGCGATGTTCACGAGGGTGCTGAGGACACCGAGGATCAGTCCCGTCAGGGCGACGCCACCGTTGGTGGCCTGCATCTTCTTGACGCGGCTGCGACCGAGGGCCCCCAGCACGATCGCGACGATCCCCAGGACCAGGCCGACGATCGGGATCCAACACGTCAGAAGGGCCAGGATGCCGAACACCAGGCCCGCAACACCAAGGCCGTTGCGCGGCTTCGGCGGCGCCGGTGGAGCGGGCTGGCCGTAGCCCTGCTGGCCGCCATAGTTCCGCTGGCCGTACTCGCCCTGCTGGCCGTAGCCCTGGTTGTACTCGCCGGGCCCACCGGCAGCCGGAGTGGTCACGTCACGCTTCCTTACGTGGAGAGAACAGGGTGGCCATCCTGGGCCACCGATCCCGTCGGGGTCCAGCGGACCCACCGGCGGGAGCCACGATCACATCAACGTGGTCGTTCAGCGCGCGGCGTGGCGGCGGGCCTCGTCCTGGCGGGCGGTCTCGGCCCCGGTGGCGATGGGCGCGCCGATCCACGACTCGGGGATGCCGAACGCGTCGACCAGCACACGCGCGTGCGGGCGCAGCGCCGCGCAGAGCCGGTTGACCTCCGCCGTGACGGCCTTGGCCCGCGCGGCGGAGATGCGGCCGTGCTCGAGGAACCAGCCCTTGTCCTCCTCGACGAGCGACAGGACGTAGAGGTCGCAGACCCGCCCGAGCAGGGCCTTCGCGCCCGGGTCGCGCTCGGCGTCGACGGCGCAGACGAACGCGTCGAGCACGAGCCCGTCGAGGTGCGCGCGAGCGGAGCGCAGCAGGTGGTCCTGGGCGCTGTTGAAGATCGTGAACTGCTCGTCGGCGGTCAGGCTCTTGTCCCGCGCCCGCCGGAGACGCCGGACCAGGGCATCGAGCGTGTGCTCCTCCCGGTCGTCGAGGAGCTTGACCTGCCACGAGCGGTCGAGGACGTCGTCGTCGCGCCCGGGGGCGGCGGAGCGCAGCCGCTCCGCGAGGGTGCGCAGGGAGGTGCGCTCGGCGACGGTGTCGAGCACCTGGTCGGCGACGAAGCGCACCGTTCCGAGGGTGTCGAGGTGACCGAAGTCGTCGGCGTAGTTCGAGATCAGCCCCTTGGCCACGAGCTGGAGCAGGACGGTGTTGTCGCCCTCGAAGGTGGTGAACACGTCGGTGTCGGCGCGCAGGTCGGCGAGCCGGTTCTCCGAGAGGTAGCCCTGCCCACCGCAGGCCTCGCGACAGGCCTGGATGGTGGCGGTCGCGTGCCAGGTGTTGAGGGCCTTGATGCCGGCGGCGCGCGACTCGAGCTCGCGCTGACGGTGCTCCCCCACCGTGCCGCCGGCCTCCCGGGTCGTCTGGACCTCGTGGAGCATCTCCACCAGCTCGTTCTGCGCGAAGCGCAGCGCGTAGGTCTTCGCGAGCGGCAGCAGCAGCTTGCGCTGGTGGGCAAGGTAGTCGAGGACGACGACCTCCTCGGCCCCGCCCGGCGCCGCGAACTGCCGGCGCGCCTCGCCGTAGCGCACGGCGATCGTCAGCGCGAGCGACCCGGCGCCGACGGCCGAGCCGGACACGCTGATCCGCCCCCGCACGAGCGCGCCCAGCATGGTGAAGAAGCGGCGGTTCTCGCTCTCGATGGAGCTGGAGTACGCACCGTCGGCGGTGACCGCGCCGTACCGCTCGAGCAGGTTCGTCCGCGGGACCCGGACACCGCGGAACGCCAGGCGCCCGTTGTCGACGCCGTTGAGCCCCGCCTTGTGCCCGTCGTCGGTGATCTCGACCCCGGGCAGGACCGTCCCGTCGTCGGACCGCAGCGGCACCAGCACGGCGTGGACGCCGTGCCGCTCGGGCTCCTGCGCAGCCCCTCGTGGTCCGGCTGCGCTGCGCTGCGCGTCCGCGGGGGCGGACCAGAGCTGGACGAACACCGCGGCCATCCGACCGTCGCGCGCCGCGTTGCCGATGTAGTCCTTGCGCGCGGACTCGGTGGGCGTGTCGATCACGAGCTCGTCGGTGGCCGGGTCGTAGGTGGCGGTGGTGTGCACCGACTGCACGTCGGAACCGTGACCGGTCTCCGTCATGGCGAAGCAACCCGGCAGCGACAGGTCCATCACACCCGGGAGGTACTCGGCGTGCTGCTCGGGGCTCCCGAGCGCCTGGATGGCGCCGCCGAACAGACCCCACTGCACGCCGCTCTTGACCTGCAGCGAGAGGTCGGCGAAGGCGAGCATCTCGAAGGAGACGACCGACCCGCCGATGTCCCCGCGGCCGCCCTGGGCGACCGGGAAGCCGTGCACAGCGTGGCCCTGGGCGGCCAGGACTTCGAGCATCTCCCAGACCCGCGCACGATGGGACTCCGTGTCGAGGCCGGGTTCGACGCGAAGATTCCCGATGTCCTGCCGGGCCCGGATCCGGTCCCGCAGCGCGTGCCACCTGCCGTCGAGGGTGCGCCGGACGGCGCCCGCGGTGTCGGGGCCGACGCCGGTCGGGTCGGGTCGGGACGCGGGACGCGACGACGGCGGGGACGACACAGCGGGGCCTCCGGAGCGGGAGCGGAACAGGCGAAGAGGGGCGAGGACGCGCGGTGGGGGGAGCGCCTCAGGCGGACGCCACGCTGCGGCCGGCGGGGCGCGAGAGCCCGTCCCAGGCGAGCTCGGCGAGCTGCTGGGCCAGCGTCGCCCGCGCGACGTCCGGCCGCGCGGCGAGCCACTGGTCGGCCGCCGCGCGGATCATGCCCACGAGCGCGTGACCCCAGGTGATCGCGGGGGCGACGTCACGGCCGCGTCGGCGGAGCTCGGTGGTGATGACCTGACCGACGTGGTCGCCGATAAGCGTCGTGAGGTCGGACACCGGGTCGCTCCCGTGCCGGCCGACGGGCCGGTCGAGACGCGGGGGGCGCATCACGTAGCGGTAGACCTCGGGGTCGGCCTCGATGAGGCCGAGGTAGGCGTCGATGCCGGCGTAGAGCGTCCGCTCGCCCTCGGTGTCGCGCATCGCCTTCTGCAGCTGCCGCACGAGAACGGCCGCTACCCGCTCGCAGACGGCGAGGTAGAGGTCGTACTTGTCGGCGAAGTGCCGGTAGACCACGGTCTTCGAGGTGCGGGCCTGGGCCGCGACCTGGCTCATCCCCACGTCCGCGCCGTGCGCGCGGATCGCGGCGACGGTCGCGACGGTGAGCTCGGCGCGGCGGGCGCGGCGGTGCGCGTCCCACCGGCTCGACCGCCGATCGCGACGCGGCATGCTGCCCGCGGCGGTCGGCTCCGACGACTCCTCCGCGTCGGGGCGTTCCAGTCCCCGCCCTCCGCCGTCCGCGGTGCGGTGTCGGTGCTGTCGACGGCTCACGGCACCGACGGTACCTGCTACTTTCGAGTATCACCCGATCCACCAGGAGGACCCCGATGCCTGCCAGGCCGGCCAGCTCTCGACGTGCGGCGGTCGTCGGCGCCAACCGCATCCCCTTCGCCCGCTCGGACGGCGCGTACGCCCGAGCCTCCAACCAGGACATGCTCACCGCTGCCCTCGACGGTCTGGTGGCGCGGTTCGGGCTCGCGGGCGAGCGCGTGGGTGAGGTCGTCGCCGGCGCCGTGCTCAAGCACAGCCGGGACTTCAACCTCACGCGGGAGGCGGTGCTCGGCAGCCGCCTCTCGGCCTGGACGCCCACCTACGACGTTGCGCAGGCCTGCGGCACCGGGCTCGAGGCGGCGGTCCTCATCGCCAACAAGATCGCCCTCGGCCAGGTCGAGAGCGGCATCGCGGGCGGCGTCGACACCGCGAGTGACGCCCCGATCGCCGTCAACGACGACCTGCGCGCGGTCCTGCTCCAGGCCAACCGGGCCAAGACCGCGGCCGGGCGCATCCAGGCCCTCGCCGGGCTGCGCCCGAGCCAGATCGTCCCCGAGATCCCGCGCAACGCCGAGCCGCGCACCGGGATGGCCATGGGCCAGCACGCCGCGCTCACCGCCGCGCAGTGGGGTATCGAGCGCACCGCGCAGGACGAGCTCGCCGAGCTCTCGCACCGCCACCTCGCCGCCGCCTACGACCGCGGTTTCTTCGACGACCTCGTCACCTCGTATCTTGGAGTAACCAAGGACAACAACATGCGGCCCGACTCGTCGGTCGAGAAACTGGCCAAGCTCACGCCGGTGTTCTTCCCAGCCGGGGGCGACAGCACCGAGGCCACCATGACCGCGGCGAACTCCACGCCGCTCACCGACGGCGCCGCGGTGGTCCTGCTGGCCTCGGACGAGTGGGCCGCCGAGCGGAAGCTGCCAGTGCTCGCGCACGTCGTCGACGCCGAGACGGCCGCGGTCGACTACGTCCACGGCGACGAGGGCCTGCTCATGGCCCCGGCTTACGCGGTGCCGCGGCTCCTCGAGCGCCAGGGCCTGACCCTGCGGGACTTCGACTTCTACGAGATCCACGAGGCGTTCGCCTCGACGGTGCTCGCCACGCTCGCCGCGTGGGAGAGCCCGCAGTTCGGCAAGGAGCGCCTCGGCCTCGACGCCCCGCTGGGCTCGATCGACCGGTCGCGCCTCAACGTCAACGGGTCGTCGCTGGCCACCGGGCACCCGTTCGCGGCGACCGGCGCGCGCATCGTCGGAACCCTGGCCAAGCTGTTGCACGAGAAGGCGGCTCAGGGGGGATCGGGCACGGTTCGCGGTCTCATCTCCATCTGCGCCGCCGGCGGCCAGGGCGTCGTCGCCATCCTGCAAGCCGGAGAGGGAGACACGGCGTGAGCAACGACTGGTATTCCGACTTCGTCAACTCCGGCGTCGGACGCTCGATCGCCGACACCGTCGGGCTCCCGCCGGTCCCGAGGCTGCGGCGCTGGGAGCCCGGACAACCCCTCCTCTCCGGCCCGGCGCTGCTCGGCACGGCGACTGGCGGCCGGGACGCGCAGCGCAGCGGAGCCGGCCCCGGCGGCCGGGTCGCCAAGGTCGTGCGCGCGCTGCTGACCGAGGCGGGCGTCGAGGTCCACGACGACCCGAACGCCCCGGTGGGCGGCGGCTCGTCGACCTCGAAGGTCGCCGCCGCGATCGTCGACGCGACCGGCCTCTCCGGTCCGTCGGATCTCGCCGCGATCCAGCAGTTCCTCACCCCCGTCATGAAGCGGATCGGGCCGTCCGGCCGTGTGCTCGTCGTCGGTGACGTGCCGGCCGAGACCGCGTCCCCGGGCGTGCGGGCGGCCCGGCGAGCGCTCGAGGGTCTGGTGCGATCGGCCGGGAAGGAGGCCCGCTACGGGGCCACCGTCAACCTCGTCCACGTCGCCGACGGTGCCGAGAACGACATCGAGTCGACGCTGCGCTTCTTCCTGTCGTCGCGCTCGGCGTTCGTCCACGGCCAGCGCATCGACGTGGGTGTCGTGCCCGGCTACAGCGGCGCCTCTCCGGGGGCGAGGTCACAGGATGTCGACTGGGACCATCCGCTGACCGGCCGGGTCGCCGTCGTCACCGGTGCGGCCCGCGGCATCGGTGCCACCGTCGCCGCCACCCTGGCCCGCGACGGCGCGACCGTGGTCTGTGTCGACGTCCCCGGCGCGGGTGACGCGCTCGCGAGGACCGCCAACGCGGTGGGCGGGACCGCACTGCAGCTCGACATCACCGTTGCCGATGCCGGAGCTCGGATCCTCGAGCACGGCGAGCGTCACGGCGGGGTCGACGTCGTCGTCCACAACGCCGGCATCACGCGCGACAAGCTCCTGGCCAACCAGGACACCGAGCGCTGGAACTCGGTGATCGCGGTCAACCTCGAGGCGCAGCTGGCGATCAACGACGCCCTGATGGCGTCGGACTCCACCACGGGCTTCCACCGCGGCGGGCGCATCGTCACCGTCTCGTCGTTGGCCGGCATCGCGGGCAACCGCGGCCAGACCAGCTACGGCAGCTCGAAGGCCGGTGTCATCGGCATGGTCGACGCCACCGCGCCCCTGCTGGCGGAGAAGGACGCGACGATCAACGCCGTGGCCCCGGGGTTCATCGAGACCGACATGACCAAGGCGATGCCGGTGGGCACCCGCGAAGCCGGGCGTCGACTGTCGTCGATGACCCAGGGTGGACTCCCGATCGACGTCGCCGAGACCATCGCCTGGTTCGCCCAGGGGGCGTCCTACGCGGTCAACGGCCAGGTGCTGCGCGTCGACGGCCAGAACTTCCTGGGGGCGTGAGCCGTGAGCACCGAGACCCTCGACGCCGCTCCCACCCTCGGCCTGCTGTACGGGCGGGCGCTGCTCACCGCCCGCTCGGGCGGCGACACGCTCCCCGAGCGGACCCTCGAGCTCCCGGGGGTGCGGATCGACGCCGACGCGGTGGCCGACTACGCGCACGTGTGCGGGTTCCCCGTGGGCGGCGACGTGCCGCCGACCTACCCGCACATGCTCGCCTTCGGCCTGCAGATGCGGCTCATGACCGACCGTGAGTTCCCGCTCCCCGCGCCGGGCATGGTCCACCTGCGCAACACGATCACCCAGCGCCGGGCCCTCGAGGTCGACGAGCCGCTGACCGTGCGGGTGCACGCCGAGCGTCTCGCCGCGCACCCCAAGGGCGCCCAGGTCGACCTGCTCTCAGAGGTGCTCGCGACCGACGACGCGTTCGGGGTGTGGCACTCGCGCAGCACCTACTTCGTGCGGGGCGCTCAGGCGCAGGAGGCCTCGGAGCCCGCCTCGCCGGAGCCCGCGCCGCAGGTCGGCGGCCGTCCGCACGGGGTGTGGCGGGTGCCCGGAGACATCGGCCGGCGCTACGGCGCGGTCTCGGGCGACGTGAACCCGATCCACATCAACGGCCTCGCCGCGAAGGCGTTCGGCATGCCGGGCACCATCGCGCACGGCATGTGGACCAAGGCGAGGGTGCTCGCCGCCCTCACCGGTCGCTACGGCCCGGCGTTCACCGCCGACGCCGTGTTCCGCGCCCCGGTGCGCACGCCGTCGACGGTGCACCTGTTCACCGCGGCCCACGACGCTGGGTGGGACGCGGTGCTGCGCTCCCCGCGCGGCAAGGACCACCTGCTACTCACCCTGCGCGAGCGCTGACCCCCGGCCCGCTCCCCTCTGGGCCGCGCCCCCGTGGAACGAACGGCACGTTCGCACCCGAAGAAGGGTAGGAACGTGCCGTTCGCTTCAGCGAGACGCGCGGTTTACAGCGGGTGGCCCCGTCCGGGCGGACCGCGGTGCAGGAAGTTCGGGTCGGTGAGGACCGTGACCCCGCGCACCGCAGCAGCGTCGTCGCCGTCCCGACGAAGTAGAGCGACGGATCGGCACTCACGGCTTGAGCACGACCTTGATCGCTCCGTCCTGCTTCTTCTGGAAGATGTCGTAGCCGTGCGCGGCGTCGGCCAGCGGCATGGTGTGGGTCTTGAGGTCCTCGGCGCCCAGCGGGTCGGCGTCGGTGAGCAGCGGCAGGATCTCGGGCACCCAGCGCTTCACGTGCGCCTGCCCCATCCGCACCTCCAGGCCCTTGTCGAACATCTTCAGCATCGGCAGGGGATCGGCGGTGCCGCCGTAGACCCCGGAGAGCGAGACGGTGCCGTTGCGGCGCACGGCGTCGATCGCGCTCAGCATCGCGGCGAGCCGGTCGACCCCGGCGACCTTGAGGATCGGGGCGCCGATGGACGCCGGCAGCTTCCCGACGACCTTCTGCGCGAACTACGGGACCGGCGAGCCGTGCGCCTCCATGCCGACCGCGTCGAGCGCGCCGTCGGTTCCGCGGCCGTCGGTCATGTCGGATCGCCCCGCCCACGTCTTCCACGACGGTCATGTCGACGACGTCGACGCCCCACTTCCGGGCCATCGCGAGGCGCTCCGGCACGCGGTCGACGGCGATGACGTGATAGCCGCGGTACCTCGCGATCCGGGCCATCTGCCCGATGGGTCCGAGGCCGAAGACCGCGAGACTGCCACCCTCGGGCACGCGGGCGTACTCCACGCCCTGCCACGCGGTGGGCAGCACGTCGGAGAGGTAGAGGAAGCGCTCGTCGGGCGGGCCCTCGGGGACGACGATCGGACCGAAGTCGGCGTGCGGGACCCGCAGGTACTCCGCCTGGCCGCCGGGGACCTCGCCGTAGAGCTTGGAGAAGCCGAACAGCGACGCCCCCATCCCCTGGTCGCGGTTCTGCGTGGTCTCGCACTGCGCGAACAGGTCGCGCTCGCACATCCAGCAATGTCCACAGCTGATGGTGAACGGGATCACCACGCGGTCGCCGACCTTGAGGTTGCCGACGGCCGGGCCCACCTCCTCGACGATCCCCATCGGCTCGTGCCCGAGGATGTCGCCCACGCCCATGAAGGGGCCGAGCACCTCGTAGAGGTGCAGGTCGGAGCCGCAGATCGCGGAGCTCGTGACCCGGATGACGGCGTCGGTCGGGGCCTCGATCCTCGGGTCCGGCACTTCCCGGACCTGCACGTTGCTCTGCCCCTGCCAGGTCAGTGCCTTCATCTGGCGAGCTCCTGCCGTTCGGAAGTGGTGGGCCGTGAAGGAAGCGGCTACCCGATCGGCATCGCCCGCCACACCGTTCCTCCGCCGCGGCATCGGCGGTCCGGACGCCGTGGATCGACGCGGCGGGCGTTCGCCCCCGTTCATCCGTTGTGTCCCGTCCGGTCGGGCCGGCGACCTAGCGTCGCGAGTTGCCGCCGGCGATGAGGACGACGAGGAGCTGCCGTGACCGAGTGTTCCGCGAACGACGACCCCACCGGCCCGGAACGGCGCCTCCTCCCCCTCCTGTCGCGCCGCACGCACGGCCGGTCGGCGATCGGGTGTCGGTACAAGTGCCGTGACGCGTGCTCGCGTCCGGCGCCGAACCCGAGCGACAACGGGACCTTCCGCGAGATCGCGGCCGGCGCGGTCAGCCGCCGCCAGATCCTGCGGGCGGGAGCGGTGCTCGGGCTCGCCGGGGTCGCCACCGCGGCCTGCTCGTCGTCGGGGCCCGCGCCCTCCCACGGTCCGGGCGGCGTGCCGGCGCCGCCCGGGATGCAGTTCACGGCGGTGGCGCCGAACACGGCGGACGGGCTGACGGTGCCGCCGGGCTACCAGCAACAGGTGGTCATCCGTTGGGGCGACCCGGTCCTGCCGCTGGCCCCGCCCTTCGACCCCGCCACCCAGACGGCGGCGGCCCAGGCCATGCAGTTCGGCTTCAACAACGACTACCTGACCCTGCTCGCCCTCCCGGGAGACCCGGGTCGCGCCGTGCTCGTGGCCAACCACGAGTACACCAACGAGCCGTTCATGCACGCCCGGTACGACGAGAACGCCCCGACGCGCGAGCAGATCGAGATCGGGTTCGCCGCGCACGGACTGAGCGTCGTCATGGTCGACCGGGACCCCGCGACCGGCCGCATCACACCGCGCATGGACCCGATGAACCGGCGGATCACGGGGCGGACGCCGATGGCCCTGACCGGCCCCGCCGCCGGCGACGCACTGGTGCGCACCAGCGCCGACCCGGAGGGGCGCACCGTGCTGGGCACGCTCTACAACTGCTCCGGCGGTCTCACCCCGTGGAACACGGTGCTCACCGGCGAGGAGAACTTCGACGGCTACTTCGCCAACGGCGCGACCGTCGCCGACCCGGCGTCGCGGAGCGCGCTGGCCCGCTACGGGATGGACCAGGGCGCCTCCGAGCGCAAGTGGGAGACCGTCGACGCCCGTTTCGAGCTGACCCGCGAGCCCAACGAGGCGAACCGCTTCGGCTGGGTCGTCGAGATCGATCCGTTCGACCCCGCCTCGACGCCCCGCAAGCGCACCGCGCTCGGGCGCTTCAAGCACGAGGCGGCCAATCCGCGGGTCTCGGCCACCGGGGTGCCCACGATCTACATGGGCGACGACGAGAAGTTCGAGTACGTCTACAAGTTCGTCGCCGCCGGACAGATGCGGCCGGGGTCCTCGCAGGCCGACCGGGAGGCCAACGGGCGCCTGCTCGACGTGGGCACCCTCTACGCCGCCCCGGTTCACCGGCGACTCCCCCGACCCCACCGCGACGCCGCCCGGCGCCGGCGAGTTCGACGGCGCCGGCGAGTGGCTGCCGCTGGTCGAGTCGCTGCCCGACGGCACTGGACGCTCCTTCGTGCCGGGGATGACCGCCGCGCAGGTCCTGGTGAACACCCGCCAGGCCGGCGACGTCGTTGGCGCCACCAAGATGGACCGCCCCGAGGACGTCCAGCCGCACCCGATCACAGGACGGGTCTACGTCGCGCTGACCAACAACGACGAGCGGGGCCTGCCCGGCAAGGCGGGTCCGGACGAGGCCAACCCGCGGGCGGTGAACAAGAACGGCCAGGTCCTCGAGCTCACCGAGGAGAGCGACGACCCCGCGGCCCGACGCTTCGGGTGGAAGCTGCTGCTGGTGTGCGGCGACCCCGCGGCGGCCGACACCTACTACGGCGGGTTCCCCAAGGACCAGGTCAGCCCGATCTCCTGCCCGGACAACATCGCCTTCGACCCGGCCGGGAACCTCTGGATCGCCACCGACGGCAACGAGCTGGGGTCCAACGACGGCCTGTTCGCGGTGGCGTTGGAGGGCGACCGCCGCGGGATGGTCAAGCAGTTCCTCACTGTGCCCAAGGGGGCCGAGACCTGCGGGCCGGTGGTCGAGGAACGGATGGTCCTGGTCGCCGTGCAGCACCCGGGCGAGTCCGACGACGGCAGCGTCGACACCCCGACGTCGCACTGGCCCGACCGCGGAACCGCGATCGCCCGGCCCGCGGTGGTCGCCGTGCGACGTTCCGACGGCGGCCCGATCGGCACCTAGTCCTCCAGTCGTAGATCGTTAGTGTGTCCATGCGCGGGTTGTTTCCTGGCGTCGGTAGGGGCTGGTGTGTGCCTTGTGTTGGTGGCGGCGCGCCCAGTCCGACCACACCCCGCCACTGCGCCCGTCAGTAGGCGCGCCCGAAGATCACCCGCTTGCCGTAGGCCGACGCCGCGCCACACCGCACGCACACACCGTTCGCCGGTTCGCCGTCCAGTGGGATACAACGCGGGGTGGCAGCCGTGACGGACTTGATGTCCTCCTCACAGGTGGGCGTGCCGCAGTGCAGCGCCCGCGCCCATCCGGTCGACACCGCGTCGGCGAAATCGTCCCAGCTGTCGACCGTGCGGGTGTGGCTGTCGCGGATCGCGGTGCCAGCCTCCAGATCTCGGGGGCCGAGTTCGAGCCGGATCGGGACGCCGCGCATCTCCCACTCGTTGTACTTGAACCCCGGGCTGAGCTGGGGACGGCCATCGACGTGGGTACGCACACCGGCTGCCCGGAGGCGGCGAGACAGATGGTCGGCCGCTTCCTCGACCGCTACGTTGCCGCCGCGGGTGATCGGCACGATCACCACCTGGTACGGCGCCAACCGCGGTGGAAAGACGAGGCCATTGTCGTCGCCGTGGGTCATGACGATGCCGCCGATCAGGCGAGTACTCATGCCCCAAGACGTGGTGTGGCACGCACGCGCTGGTCTGCCACAGCGAGAAGGACACCAGCGGCCGGAACACCCCGACGGCTTCAGCCGGCTACCTCGGGCGCAAGACCGGCCGCGGCTTCCGTGACTACAGCTGGGCTGCGTCAGTCCAGGCAGAACTCGTTGCCCTCGGGATCGGTCATCACGATGAAGCCGGTGCTCATCGGGGGAGCGGGCTCGTAGCGACGTACCCGCTTCGCTCCCAGTGCGACGAGCCGGTCGCACTCGACCTCCAGCGCCGCCATCCGCTCGTCTCCCTGCAGTCCGGGAGCCGCACGGACGTCGAGGTGGACGCGGTTCTTGGCGACCTTGCCCTCCGGCACCTGCTGGAAGAACAGCCGTGGGCCGCGCCCGTCCGGGTCCTCGATGGCCGATCTCGTGTTGTGCTGCTCGTCCGGTACGCCGACCCGCGCGAGGAAGTCATCCCACGCGGCCAGCGGGTCGGCGTCCTCGGGTAGGTCGACTCCGGGCGGGCCAGGGTGGACGTAGCCCAGTACGTCGCGCCAGAAGGACGACAGCGCCCGCGGGTCGTGGGCGTCGAAGGTGACCTGGATGTGGCGGCTCATCGGGGTGCTCCGTTCGTAGCGGGTTTCCTGTGCAGGTAGAGGTCGCGCAGCAGGCAGACCTCGGGCAGGTGGAGGATCAGCTCGCGGTGGATGAGGTCGGGCACCTCGATCGCGGGCTCGTCGAGGACCCCGGACCCCAGACGCCGAGGGCCGCCGAGTATTCGGAGGTGCCGTTGTGCAACCCCGAGGTGTTGCGGTGGCGTGACACCGTGGTGACGACCCTGCCCCGGCCGAAGGTCAGAGCGCGTGCCGCGTCGTCGTCGCGTCCTGCCCGACGTCCTCGGTGCCGTGCCCCGGGCCGCCGTCCCCCGCGTTGCCGTCCACCGGGCAACCGGTCCGGGCGTCGACGGGCAGGCCGCCGGTGCGCACGTCGACCTGCTCATCGAGATAGCGGACGCGACGTGGCCCCGGACCCCGGCGACGTCGTCGCCGCCCGCCCTATCCGCGCGCGTGTTCCGTCCGGCATCTCCTGCGAGGTGTCCGTTCGATGACCCACCGCAACGTCAGCGAGCACTCCTACGGCCCTCCCGCCGGCCCGCGCGGTCGACGAGGCAGACCAAGGACGGCTTCACGCTCGTCGTCAGCCGCCCGCGACCCGGCGTCGTCCTGGTCCGGGTGGTCGGCACGCTGTCGAGCTCGGTCGCGCGTCCGAGGATTGGCAGGCCCACCGAACGGGACCTCGACGCCGGCCTCGTCCACGCCGACGAGCGTGAACGCCCGCCACAGCCTGTCCCGGGTCATGGGCACCCGGTACGGCCGGACCCCGGTCGCGTCCCGGATCGCGTTGGCGATGGCGGGCGCGACCGGGTTGTACGGCGACTCGCTCATCGACTTCGCGCCGAAGGGGCCGTGCGGGTCGGCCGTGTCGGCGAAGAGCACCTCGGTGCGCGGCACGTCGCCGTGCTGGGGGAGGTGGTAGTCGCGCAGGACGCGGGTGACGACGCGGCCGGCGTCGTCGAGGCGCACCTCCTCATGGAGCGCGGTCCCGACGGCCTGCGCGACGCCGCCCTCCACCTGGGCGCGGCACTGCTGCGGGTTGATGACCACCCCGGCGTCGACCGCCTGCACCGACCGCAGGATTCGGACCTCGCCGGTGGCGGTGTCCACCGCGACCCGCACCGCGTGCACGTTGAACGCCACCGACCGCGGCGTCCCGTCGTGCCGCCCCACCGACGGTTCGCCGCCGAGATCCGACGCGAGGTCGGCCAGCCCGACAGCGCCTCGCGGGGTCGTCACCGCGTCCGGAACGAGCACGCACGCATCGGGGTCCGCGCCGCAGCGTCGCGCCGCCGCCGCGCGCACCCGTCCGGCCAGGTCCTCGGCGGCCCGCGCCACCGCCGTCCCGGCGACGACCGTGCCCGTCGACCCGAACGCCCCGGTGTCGACGCCGACCGCGTCGGTGTCGCCGTGGACCGACCGCACGTGCGTCAGTGGGCAGCGCAGGATCGTGGACACGATCTGGGCGTGGACGGTGGCGGTGCCGTTGCCGAACTCGGCCGTCCCGGTGCGCAGGAGAACGTGCCCGTCGGCGCCGAGGGCCACCGACGCCTCGGCGTGGTGCCCGCGCGGGGGAACGGTGGCGATCATCGTCGCGGCCATGCCCTCGCCGACCCGCCACGTGGGGCCCTCTGGAGCCGGATGACCGGACTCGGCCAGCGCCGCCTGGGCGAGGTCGAGGCACTGCGGCAGGCCGTCGGAGCCGAAGTCGAGATCGTCCGGGTGCTCGCCGGGGTCGGCGGCGGCGACGAACGGCTCACCGGGCCGGACGACGCAGCGTCGTCGCAGCTCGAAGGGGTCGAGTCCGAGCTCGCGGGCGAGCTCGTCGAGCGCGGACTCGATGGCGAACTGCACCTGCCCGAGTCCGTAGCCGCGGAAGGCGCCGGACGGCGGCGTCGTCGTGTAGACGGCCTCCGCGTCGACCCGCTTGTTCGGGCACCGGTAGAGCGCCATCGACTCATGACCGCCGTGGAACAACACTCCCGGCGAGTGGTTGCCGTAGGCGCCCGCGTCGGAGAGCACGTCGATCGCGAGGGCCGTGAGCTCGCCGTCCGGGCCGGCGGCGACGGTGACGCCGACGCGCATCGGGTGGCGCAGCGGCGTCGCCGTCAGCGACTCGATGCGCGTGAGCTCCCACTGCACCGCCCGACCCGTCGCGAGGACGGCCGCCCCCACCAGATCCTCGGTGAGCATCTCCTGCTTCGACCCGAAGCCGCCGCCGACGCGGCCCGTCTGCACCCGCACGCGCTCGGCGGGAAGGCCGAGGATCCGGGCGAGCTCGTCGCGGACGAGGAACGGCACCTGTGTGCTCGTGCGCACGACGAGCCGCCCGCCCTCATCGAGCCAGCCGATGCTGGCGTGGGTCTCCAACGACGAGGGTGCGACGCGGCCGGTGTGCCAGGTGCCGGCGACCACCGCACCCCCGGCCTCCCGGGCCTCGCGGACGCCGGCGGCGACGTCCCCGACGCCCTGGTGCAGGGCGGCGACGACGTTGCGCGGGGCGTCGGCGATGCGGCTCGCCGGCCCCTTGTCGGCATGCAGTGGCGCCGCCCCGCGTGCGGTCTCGGGGTCGGCGACGGGCTCGAGCACCGCGTACTCGACGGCGACTGCGCGGCAGCCCTCCTCGGCCGCGGCGAGACTCTCGGCCACCACCGCGGCGACCCGCTGACCGTGGAAGCGGACGACGGTGTCGAGCATGCGGGTGTCGTCGGGGTCGTCGAGGCGGTTCTCGTGGCGGGCGCTGGAGTAGAGCGCGTCGGGCACGTCGGTATGGGTGAGCACCGCGAGCACCCCCGGCACCCGGCGCGCGGTGGCGGTGTCGATCGCCGTGATCCGCGCGTGGGCGTGCGGGCTCCGCACCACGGCGAGGTGGGTGAGCCCGGGTGGTGGCTCCGCGTCGAGGGTGTAGCGCTCGGTCCCGGTGACGACGCGTTCGGCCGCCGGTGCCCGCGCCGACCGGCCCGCCGCCCCGTCGGCGACAGTCGTGGCGACGGCGTCGAGCGCGTCGTCGATCGCCCCGTAGCCGGTGCAGCGACACAGGTTCCCCTGCAGGGCCCGACGCCGGTCGGCGTCGGGCTCGAGCACGGAGGCGGTGACCACCATCCCCGGAGTGCAGAAGCCGCACTGGAAGCCCGCGGCCTCGGCGAAGGCACGCGCGACAGGGTGCGGCGCATCGGTGGACCCGAGCCCCGCCGCCGTGGTGACCGCGGCGTCGGCGGCCCGGAACGCCGGGTAGAGGCAGGAGTGCATCGGCACGCCGTCAACGAGGACGGTGCAGGCGCCGCAGTCACCCGCGTCGCAGCCCTTCTTGACCTCGACATGCCCGGTCTCGCGCAGCAACGTGCGCAAGCACTGCCCGGGACGGGGCACGGCTTCGACCGCCCAACCGTTGATCTTCACCGCAACTCGTCCCGGATCTCCTGGGCCAGCCGGCGGGTCATCGCCCGGCGCCACTGGGGGCTGCCGTGCGGATCGTCGTACCAGGGCCCTCCGACATCGAGCCCGCACACGGCCTCGTCGAGCTCGCGCACCGTCGGCGAGGTGGCGAAACGCAGCACCACGGGCCGCTCCCGCGCGGCCGTCACCGCGATCGCGACCGCACCGTCGGCATCGACGCGGCCTCCGAGCAACACGGCCGAACGCCCCAGGGGCGAGAGCGAGACGGTGCGCAGCGCGGTCCGGGACCGCAGCGCGCGGGCGGGCAGCTCGAGGGCGCGCAGCACGTCACCACGACGCAGCGTCGTGCGGTGCGCGCCGACGACGAGGTCGACGACGGGCATGCGGATCTCGCCCCCCATCGCGGGCCAGACCACGGCGACGCCGTCGAGCGTCGCGGCGAGCGTGATCATCGGCGCGGCGGGCAGCGCGAGCGCGATGTTGCCGCCCACGGTCGCGACGTTCCAGATCTTGTGCGAGCCGACGAGGGCCTCGGCGCACCCCCGGATCAACGGGACCGCGGTCCACTCCGGGAGCGACCCGGCGCCGACGACCTCGGCGAACGTGGCCGTGGCGGCGACGGTGAGCCCGGACCCGGTGACGGTCAGGGCGGGCCACGAGGGCGCCGTGAGGTCCACCAGGCCCCGCAGGTGCGGTTGCGGGACGGAGAAGAGCCACGTGCCGCCGGCGAGCAGGGCGCCGTCCTCGCCGAGGGACGCCGTCCGCCTACGGAGCGCGGCGTCGTCGGCGGGACGATCGACGGTCTCGACGGTGTGGAGGTCCATACGTCAGTAGGCGACGCGGTCGACCTTGGCGAGCCACGCGTCGAACGGCTCGAACCTGATGTCGAGCGCCATCCCCTCGACCCGCGTCCGCCAGGTCGAGCGGTCGCGAGCGAACAGCTCGTAGAACTCGCGGTCGTCGAAGCCGCCGCGGGCCGCGTCGTGCCGGTCGGCGGCGTAGACGACGCGGTCGAGCCGGGCCCACAACGACGCCGACACGCACAGCGGACAGGGCTCGCACGACGCGTAGAGCGTGGCGCCGACGAGCGAGAAGTCGCCCCGGACGCGGCACGCGGCCCGGATGGCCATGACCTCGGCGTGCGCGGTCGGATCGAGATCGCGGGTGACGCGGTTCTGTCCCCGCGCGAGCACGGCGTCGGCGGCGACGATCACCGCGCCGAACGGCCCGCCACCCTCGGCGACGTTGGCGGAGGCCAGGGAGACGGCGTGCGCGAGCCAGGTCTCGTCGCGGACGGTCTGGTCGGTCATCGCGAGCACGCTCCGGGGTCGGCGGACGGGGTCGGCGTGCGCTGGCGACCGGGCCGGACGCTCAGCCTAATGGCCCGGTTCGCGGTGTGGCGTTGGCCAGGAGTTCACCCCGGGGTCGACGGACGCTGGTCGACAGTCGTGTCCGGCCCCGGAAGTGTGAATCGTGGTCCAGGTCTCATCGGGAGGCGCTCGTGCACGAGGCTCTACGGGCTCTCGACGACGCCGACGATGCCACGCGGTGCGGTAGGAAGGCGGCCACGCTGGCCCGACTCCGCGGCGCCGGCCTCCCGGTCCCCGACGGCGTCGTGATCGTGCGGGACGCCGCTGAGCGGCTGGCCGACGACCCCGACCTCGAGGCGGCGGTCCTGGACGAGGTGGTCGCCGGGGTCGCGGGGCCGGTCGCGGTCCGCTCGTCGGGGCTGGGCGAGGACCTGCCCGACGCGTCCCATGCGGGCCAGTACGAGACCGTGCTCGACGTCCGCGGCGTCGAGGCGCTCCGGGAGGCCGTCCGGACCTGCGTCGCCTCCGTCCGGGGAGACCGTGTCGGGTCTTATCGCGCCGCACGGGAACTCGACGGCGAGATCGGGATGGCGGTCCTCGTCCAACGGATGGTGCCCGCCCGCGCCGCCGGGGTGGCGTTCAGCGCGGACCCGGTGACCGGCGACGAGTCCCGGGCCCGGGTGAGCGCCGTCACCGGTCTCGCCGAGGGGCTGGTGGAGGGCCACCGGTCGGCGGACGAGTGGACGGTCACCGACGGGGTCGCCACCCTCGACGCCGGGCGGGAGGAAGCGATCTCGGCGGACGACGCGCTGGCCGTCGCGGCCCTCGTCCGCCGGGTGGCCGCGATCGAGGGAACCCCGCAGGATGTCGAATGGGCGCTCGCCGAAGGTCGCCTGTGGCTGCTGCAGGCCCGCCCGGTGACCACCCTGAACTCCTCGGGCCCCGTGGGCCCGGGCGCCGTGCCCGCGCCCGCTCCACCCGGGTTCTGGCGCCGCTCCACCAACGCGCCACGCCCGCTCACCCCGATGGCCCGGTCGGTGCTGCTTCCCGAGCTCCGCCGGGCGACGCAGCTGTTCTTCCGGTACTCATTCACCGCGAGCGTCGCGTTTGAGGTCGTCGACGAGCGGCTCTACACCCAGCACGTGCCGGTGTCCGACCCGACAGCACGGGCGGCACGCGCCGACGAGATCGTCGCCGCGGTGCGGTCGGGCGAGCCTGCCCGCACCGTCGAGGAGTGGTTCGCCGAGGGCGAGCCGCGGACCCGGCGCGACCTCGACCGTGCGGGCGGCGTCCCGAACGCGGATCCGCCACCTCGACACGGTGCGGGAACTCCGGGGCCGGGTCCTGGCCGAGCATTTCCGCGTCTCCGCCGCCGCCGGCTACCTGCTCGGCGAGCTCGGGATCTTCTGCGAGCGAGCCCTGGGGTGGGACCCGCCCTCGGTCCTCACCCTCGCCAGCGGTCGGGGCGCGATGACCGTCGAGCCCGGTCGGGCACTCGACGAACTCGCCCGCCTCCTGCGGGCGGGCCAGGCGGACACGGCGGCGTTCGCCGAGGCCGCCGACGCCTACCGGCGGGTGTACGGCCGCCGGACGCCCGGTTTCGACCTCGACGAGCCGACCCTCGCCGAACGACCCGACCTGCTGCTCGATCTGGTCCGCTCCCGCGCCCAGGTCCCGAGCGGCGCCGGAGCCCGCAGCGCCCCCGACGGCTCCGAGCAGGCCGACCGCGCCGTCGAGCGCGCCCGGCGCGAGCTGCGCGAGCGCCCCCCGGTCGATCGCGAACGCTTCGAGGACCTCGCGGCGCGGGCCCGCCACGCCTACCCGGTCCGCGACGACACCGACGTCCACCGGCACAGCGCCGAGGCGCTGATCCGGTACGCGCTGCTCGAGGTCGGCTCCCGGCTGGCCGAGCGCGGGCACCTCGGGTCCGCGCCCGAGGTCTTCCTGCTCGAGTGGGACGAGGCGCTCGGAACCCTGAGCGCCGGCGCGGACACCGACGGGCTCGCCGGGCGCGTGCGCGATCGGGCCGCGGCGCGGCGCAGCGCATTCGCCCGACCCGCCCCGGCCACGCTCGGGCCGCCACCCACGGCACCGTCACCGCCCCGCCCGACGGAGCCCGGGGCTCCGAGCGACGGAAACGCCCCGACCGACCCGGGGACGCCGGACGACCCGCTCGCGGCCGCGGCGTGGACGTGGCGGGCGTTCGGGAGCCGACCCGGCGCCCCGGACGGGCCGCACGTCCTGCGGGGTCTCGCCGCCTCGGCCGGGCACTACCGCGGCCCGGTCCGGCTCCTGCACGGCGAGGACGACTTCGACAAGCTCCGCACCGGCGACGTCCTGGTCTGCCCGGAGACCAGTGCCCAGTGGTCGGTGCTCTTCCCGCTGATCGGGGCGCTCGTCACCGACACCGGGAGCCTCCTGTCACACCCGGCCATCATCGCCCGCGAGTTCGGCGTCCCGGCCGTGGTGGCGACCGGCCGGGCGACCTCGGTGCTCCACGACGGGCAGCTCGTCGAGGTCGACGGTTCGAGCGGACGGGTGGAGAGCATCGGATGAGGAGCCTCGGATGCCGGTGAAGCTGACGATCTTCCTTGCCGTCTTCTGCTACATCGGCGCGCTGGTGTGTGCCGTGCTCGTGGTCCGCAACGCCGTCGAGGTCCCGCCGGAGACGAACCTCGCGTTCGTCTTCGGGGTAGTCGGGGTGATCATGCTCCTCGGCGGCGTCCTGCTGTCGCGGGGCAAGTACTTCCGCTGAGTCCCACTGTGGGGCCGAGACCTGGAGGTGTCCCGTGCCGTCCCCGATTCCCGACGCTCCGGAGGTCACCTCGGCGACACCACCCGGCCCGGTCGAGAAGCAGCCGCTGCGGGCGATGCGCCAGGACCCGCTGGGCTTCCTGACCGGTGTGGTCACGACGTACGGCGATCTCACGAGCCACGTCACCGGGGGCGAGACGGTCTACGTGCTCAACCGCCCGGACCTCGTGCGGCACGTCCTCAAGGACCACGGTGCCAACTACACCAAGGCGGGCACCCCGGACGACCTGTTGCTGACCCCCCTGCTGGGCCGCGGCCTCCTGACCAGCACCGGGGAGACCTGGGCCCGCCAGCGACGCATGTGCGCACCGGCGTTCCGCCGCTCCGAGGTGCAGGGCTTCGACGGGGTGATGACCACCGCGGCGCGGGCGTTGGCCGAGCGGTGGACCGCCGCGGCCGGGACGCCGGTCCGGGTCGACCGCGACCTCACCTCCCTGACGCTGGAGATCCTCGTGGGGTCGGTGCTCGGGTCCGACGTCTCCGGGATCGGCGAGGGGTTCGGCCGCGCGGTCGACGCCGCGAACCGCTTCCTGGGCCACTTCGTCCCGGACGCCGACCCCGTCGACGCCGACCAGGACCGCGTCGATTTCGCCCGAGCGCGGGACTTCCTGCACGGCATCGTCCACACGGTGCTCGCGGCCCGGCGGATGGTCGACGACGGCGGTCGCGGCGACCTCCTGGCCGCCATGATGGCCGAGCACGACGGGGCGGACACCGCCGAGGGCCGCGCCGAGCTGCGCCATCAGGTGCTCACCATCGTGATGGCCGGCCACGAGACGACCGCCAAGGCTCTGACCTGGACGCTCCACCTCCTCGACACCCACCCCGAGATCCGGCAGCAGCTGATCGAGGAGATCGATCGGGTCCTCGGGGGCCGCGAGCCCCGGGCGACCGACCTCCCCGACCTGCCCCGCTGCCGGCGGGCGGTCCAGGAGGCCATGCGCCTGTACCCACCGGTCTGGCTGATCGCTCGCCGAGCGGTGGCCGACGACGTCCTCGACGGCTACCGGGTGCCTGCCGGCCGGCTGGTGTGCATCAGCCCGTACACGCTGCACCGTCACCCGCGCTACTGGGAGGCCCCCGAGGAGTTCCGTCCGGACCGATTCGTCGACGAGCCCCCCGCGCACCTGTACCTGCCCTTCGGCGGCGGCCCGCGCGTGTGCATCGGGCAGCACTTCGCCATGGCCGAGGCCGTGCTCGTCCTCGCGGTGCTGCTCGTGTCGGTGCGTCTCGAGCTCGTCGACGGGTTCCGGGTCGAGCCGGAGGCGCTGGTCACGCTCCGGCCCCGCGACGGCCTGCTGATGGTCCCCCGGCCGCGGTGACCGCCGGACCCGCCCCTGCCGGCTCCTACGACCCCGCGCACACGACCCGCGGCGGGCTCGCGGCGGAGATCGCCCGCCTGGACGCCCAGGCCGAGCTGACCTGGTCGGAGGAGGCCCGGATCCTGCGCGAGCTCGGCGTCCTCGGGGTCGGTGCGCTGCTCGACGTGGGGTGCGGGCCCGGCGTCGTGCTGCGCCGGTTGCGTCCGGCCGCCCCCGGGACGACGGTGCTCGGCGTCGATCACGACGCCGACCTGCTGGCGCGCGCGGGCCACGAGGCGCCGGTCGCGCGCGGTAGCGCCGACGCCCTCCCGTTCGCCGACGCGTCGGTCGGCGCGGTCCTCATGCGCTACGTGCTGCAGCACCTCCCCGACCCCTCCGCGGCGGTCCACCGTCGAGGGCGCTGATCCCGGCGCCGAGCAACATCGTGACCTGCCCGGCCACCATCGCCCCGAGCGTCGCGCGGGTCGCGGGCAGGCCGGCGCGCGAGGTCCGGAACGGGCTCCGGTCACCGCGCTTGTTGAGCAGGTAGCGCTCGATCTGGCGGTTCCCCTCGAGCCGCTGCGCCAGGCACGCCCAGCATCCGCTGGACCCGGGGGTGAGCAGCGGGCCGAGCCACAGCGACAGGCCATCGGGCTTCACCAACAACCACGGTCGACCCGCGCCCAGGTGCTCCGCGTTCACCGCCGCGAGGCCGGGCTCGAGGTAGTCCCGGGTCACCACGACGGTGGGTTCTCCCGCCGCCGCCCGCACGTCGGCCGGGCCGTTCACCCGCGCGACGCGGAGCCCGGCACGCTCGAGGGCTTCGATCACCGGCACCGGGTCGACCTCGCCGACGGCGAGGACGGGCACCGTCGCGGCGTCCACCCGCGAGTGCGCGAGCGCCGGGTCGACGCCGAGAGCGTCCCAGTACGCGAGCTCGGCGTCGGGCAGGTCCGGGCGGCCGTCGGCGAGGTGTCCCATGACCTCGTACTTGTGGATGGCGAACAGCACCTCGGTGGCCGACATCTCCGCCGAGAAGGCGGCCGCGATCTCCGCGACGGTGTGGCGCCCGTCGAGATAGGGCAGCACCTTCACCGCCGCGTCGCCCTGCACGAGGTTCTGCCGCTTCTCACCGAGAAGGAAGACCTTGTCCGAACCCAGGACCTCGGTCGAGTACAACGCCTTCAGACGCGGTTTCTCCACGGTGCCACCCAGCCCTCGCCGGTCGATGAACGAGACGTGAGGAACGAAGCATCGCACGTTCCGAAAGAACTGTAAACGGAGCACCTGGAGATAAATCGAAGGAACCCGCGGAGTCGGCGCCCGTTCGCCTCGTGTTCTCTTTTCTTTCACGCTTGCGACCCTTGTCCGGCCGCGCCACACTCCGCTTCCATCTTCGGACATGACCACCGCGTCGTCCTCCGGAGAATCCGGGGTCGCGGGCGCCGCGAACGTCGGGACGAATCGTCCCAAATCGGACTTCCGCGCCCCCGCGACGAGCTGGGCGCCGACTCTCGTCCTGAGTGTCCTTCTCCCACTGTTCACCTACCTGGTCCTGCACGCGAGCGGTTTCGGTGAGGTGTCGGCACTGGCGCTCGCCGGGCTGTGGCCGTTGGCGGAGCTCGTGGTCTTCTACGTGGTTCACCGACGGATCGACGAGCTGAGCGCGATCATCGTCGGGTATCTCGTGCTGAGCGTTCTGGTCGCCGTGCTGTTCTCCAGCCCGCGCCTGCTGCTCATTCGGGAATCGGCGCTCACCGGCCTGCTCGGGCTCACGATGATCGGCTCGCTGGTCACCAGCCGACCCTTGGGCTTCTATTTCGGACGCAAGTTCGGTACGGACGGTTCGGCGGCGGGCGTCGCATGGTGGAACGGACTCTGGCGCTATCCGACGTTCCGTCGCTCTCAGTACGTCATCACGGGCGCCTGGGGTATCGGGCTCACAGCCGAGGCGGTCGTCCGGATCGTGCTGACGTTCCTGCTACCGGTTCCGGTGATGTCGGTGCTGTCGTTCCTGATGCCGCTGGTCGTCTTCCCGGTCCTCATCGCGTTCACGATCGTCGTCGCCCGCCGCACACGGGCGGCGGCCGGAAGGCCCGGCCCCGCGTGACCCGCACCCGCCCGACTACGGGCACCGACCCGCTCGTCGCCGTCGACCCCGCCGACGACGGCGACGGCGACGGCGACGGGACGTGGTCGGTCGAGGTCGTCGACCTGGTGAAGAACTATCCGGGTGCCCCGCGTCCGGCGGTCGACGGTCTGTCCTTCCGGGTGGCGCCGGGCGAGGTCTACGGGCTGCTCGGACCCAACGGCGCGGGCAAGACCACGACGGTCGGGGTGCTGACGACCCGGGTGCGGCCGACCTCCGGGCGGGCGCGGCTCTGCGGGGTCGACGTGGTGACCGACTCGGTGGGCGCGCGCAAGCGCCTCGGGGTGGTGCCGCAGCGCCCGAACCTGGACCGGTCGCTCACCGCGCGGCAGAACCTGCTCTTCCACGCGCGCTACCACGGGGTGGGGCGCCGGGAACGTCACCGGCTGGCCGACGATCTGCTCGAGCGCATGGGGCTCAGCGAGAAGGCCGCGTCCCGGGTGGACACCCTGTCCGGCGGTCAGCTGCAGCGCCTGCTGATCGGGCGGAGCCTCATGCACCGGCCCCGGGTGCTCTTCCTCGACGAACCCTCGACCGGCCTCGACCCGCAGGCCCGCCTGTTCGTCCACGAGCGGGTGGTCGAGCTAGGCGGCGAGGGCGTGACGGTCATCCTCACCACACACGACATGGAGGAGGCCACCAAGCTCGCCGCTCGGGTGGGCATCGTCGACCGCGGCACGCTGCTGGCCGAGGACACCCCGGCCGGACTCACCCGGCTGCTCCCCGGGCACGGTCAGCTCGACGTGGTGCTCGACCCGACGCACGCCACCCGGGAGCGGCTCGAGGACGCGCTCGGCGAGGTCCCCGACGTCCGGGACGTGCGGTGCGAGAGCACCGTCGAGAACGGTGGCCGGCGGTTCCGCGTCGGCACCGAGGTCGAGCCGCGGATGGTCGTCCCCCGGGTGCTGCGCGTCCTCGACGGGCTCGGGGTGGACGTGCTGGAGATGGTGGTCAGCACGCCGAGCCTGGAGGACGTGTTCATCCACCTGACCGGAAGGGCGCTGCGATGAGCACGCTCCGGGTCGCGGGGGCCGCCCTGAGCCGGGACGTGTTCGTGACCGGCCGTGAGGTCGGGAGCTTCCTCGCCCAGACACTGATCCAGCCCTTCTTCCTCCTGTTCGTGTTCGGGAAGGTCCTCGGCGAGCTGGGCTACGTCCGGCCGGGCTACGAGAGCGTCCTGCTGCCGGGCCTGGTTGCCCTGAACGGCTTCCTCATCGCCCTGCAGAACACCGCGCTGCCCCTGGTGGTGGACTTCTCCTACACCAAGGAGATCGAGGACCCACTGCTCGCGCCGCTCCCGGTCCCGGCGCTGGCCCTCGAGAAGATCGTGTTCGGCGCACTGCGGGGGCTCGTCGCGGCGCTCTTCATGATCCCGGTCGGGCTCGTGGTGCTCGGCGGGATCGACTGGGACCTCGCGGGGTTGCCCGCGGCCGCGCTCGTTCTCGTCGTCGGCTCGGTAGCCGGGGCATCGGTCGGGATGACCCTCGGCACCTCGGTCTGAGGTTGGCCCCCAGGACCGGACACTGACGGTGTGGGGTCAGTGATCTTGGTCTGGCTGGGTGTGGGCCCTTTCGTAGTCGGTCGGGCTGAGCATCGCGACGCTGGAATGGCGCCGCTTGGGGT